>Ga0098052_1000495_pt1 | contig 24945 bp, 25 predicted proteins | sample 15_taG_FD_81591 | JGI IMG/M metagenome (GOLD analysis project Ga0098052, IMG submission 81591) | Marine viral communities from the Subarctic Pacific Ocean - 15_ETSP_OMZ_AT15312 metaG | ecosystem: Environmental > Aquatic > Marine > Oceanic | place: Pacific Ocean | collected 2015-01-18
ACTATTAAAGAAAATGAACTTCCTAGGAAATCTTATCTCTTTATAAAACAAGTCCTTACGGTCGAAGTATGTTCTAGCAAAGATAAAAAATGTCAATTGAAGAAAGAAGTAAAAGTTGGTTCTGGCTTCATAGTCAAAATAACCCCATTAGGATCTTTTGCAATGACTGCGGCGCATGTTTGTCTTGATAAAAACAAAAGACAAAACAACATTGCAATGAAAGTAAAGACTCTCGATGGTAGATATTACAAAGCAAAAATTGTTTCGTATGATAGAAAAATTGACGCTTGTATGATGTTTGTTGAGGATTTAGTTGATGGTGTCGAAGAAGTAAAGCTCGCAGAAGAGGGGCCAAAAGTTGGCGATAAAGTTATAAATATTTCCTCTCCATTTGGAATTCAATATACCAATGTTGTTCCAATTTTTAAAGGAACGTTCGCGGGAAGAACAGGTTTCAATGGTTTTTATACATTTTCAAGTGGACCCGGAGCAAGTGGTTCAATGATTCTCAACAGCAATGGAGAACTAATTGGATTGGTTCATTCTATTCATTATATGATGAACGAGATAGTTGTTGGAGTTCCGTTCACTAACTTAAAGCAATTCATTAGAAAAAACAGACTAAAATACTTTCCAGAAGTTACCCGCTTCTACGATTCCAAAGAGCTTAATAGATATCAAAAACTATCTACGAGTCCAAACCAGTCCGCCGGATCGATTTTTTACAAACTCTATTAAATTATAGAAGTTCATGCCAAGAAGCTCACCATCAAGAATAAAATCTTGAAATTCTTTTTTAGCAAGCTGATTTATTAAAGAATCGAGGACATGTTCAAGAAGATGATCGAAGTGTTCCTTTTTATTCGTCATGCTCATGGAATAACGAAGGTTAAAACATTCCACAGTGCCGTCAAAAAAAACAATATCTGTAGAAGCTGATTTGGGGTTAAAGGTTAATTTAATTGAAAAATTTTGGGGGGTGCAAACGTAATCTCTTTCTTTGATAAAATGCTTGTTCATACATGACTAAATAGAAATTTATCAAATACTGACATAAGCTCCTTATATTTTTCTCCATGAACTGCATGAAGACTTGCTGCAATGCTACTTAAAATGGAATTTCCGTCTTGAGGAGTGAAACAAAAACCAGTTACTTTCGTATTTCCACCAACCCTGTTTAAAATCAATGAATTTTCTGCAATGACGGTGTGATTGAAAATTCGTCCATAGTATCCATGGTCGCGGCCAAATGAAAAGACTTTGTTTGTGAGATTTTTCTTAGTCAGTGCAATGAATTTGTTTTCTTGAAACTTTTTCAAAACATCTTCTTTGGAAGGGCTTCCTTTGATTTCAACACAAAAGCGAAGAATATGCATATATTGAGAATTGATCTTCAGGGCGCTTGAAAAAAGATTCGGATGATGATGCATCGTTGCAAAAAGATCATAAGAGTCTCGTGCGTGATGAGTTCCAAAAACAAGATCCTTATGTTTACCAATCTCAGGAGAGGCAATAAAATCTCCTTCTTGGCTGATGTCATTTGCTCTGCGGATACAAGTAAAATCTCCGCTCACAACATTTAACATATTTCCAGAAGATAACGTATCCACAATAGAAGAAATATTATGAGTATTGCAGCTTACCACTTGTATAAATTGAGGCTGTTTCTTTAATAGAATTTCATCATTTATTCCAAAAGCATAAGGAACGCCAAAGTTTTTTTCGCTCCCTTGGGCAATAAAGACTCTTTTATTTTCTTTAGCTCCGCATTCTTTTACCTTGAGAAGTGGTAGATAATGTTCTTCTTTTGCTTTATTGCCTGCAGGAGTACAATCTATAACAACATCTGAAATTCCCAAGGCAGCCTCGTAATTAAGAACTGGTTCATGTCCCAAATCTTGAAATTCTTTGGCCCTTTCTTGGTCAACGACCAATTTAGCGCCTCTTTCTGTTAAACTGTTGACTTTTGCCACTTCATCTTCAAGAGGTGTTCTTTTATGAAAGAATACGTTTATCTCAAGCTGATCTTTAAAGTCTGAAAGGAGGCCAATCAAAGGTTCTCCAATGGTTCCCGTTCCAATAATTAAAACATTCTTTTTCATCTAATTTTTTCCTTTGAAGAAATTTCATGAGAAGAAACAAACTGAACTTTTTTGTTTTTGTTCTTAAGTTCAGAAAGAGTAAGATACTGATTAACATTCCAACTCAAGTATTCAATGTCCTCGATTATGTAAATTTTGTTCTCAAAGAAGACTTTGGAGCCAATCAAAACCTTGTTTCCATCTTTGTCAAAAGCAAACCGCTTTGTTGACATTATTTCTTTCCTTTTTTCTTCTTTTTGGATTTTTGAACAAGTTCAGGTTTATTCCAGAACTTTATTTTATAAGAAGAGCCACTTTTCCCGCATCTTCTTACTTTTACAATTTCATGAACCTTTTCAAGTTCTTTTCTTTTCGAATCAGCTTCTTCAAAAGTTTCAAAAGTACCGAATGTTTTCCAAATTTTAAAAACTAAATCTTCCACGAAGGTTACCTCTTATTGTTAAACATTATGATATCAGACTTTTGAGGAAATTTTAAGAAAAAAATCAACAACCACACTCAAAGTGAACAAGTTCAAGACGCAGCTTTTTGATGTTTCTTTGCCATTTCTTTAAGATTCTTAAATGTTTAGGAGTCTCTCTGCATCTGCCTCCTTTTTTTGGAGAGCGAACTCCCGTAACCCATGCAGCAATCCAATTTCTTTTAGGAGTTCTATATTTGCATAGTTTTTTAACTTTGGGAAGCATTCTTACAATATGTTGCATCCAGCCATGCGCTGATGAGACAGGATCAAAGCGGTTTGTTCCATACGCCCTTTCATAAACTTTCCACATTTGCAGAATACCAATAGCTTTTGGAGTTTTTCCATTTTTGCTGAATTTTCTATCACCTTTTGCATTTGGATTAAAGCCAGACTCCATGCAAGCCGCAGCAAGCAACATTCCACGAACTTTTGGAGGAGGGCTGTACATTTTTTCGATTTGAACAAGTTTCCAAAGCAAATTAACATCAACAATTCTTCTTTTGGAAGAAATACAATTATTCTGCGCCTGATTCACTAATTCTTCATAAGAAAAAGGCTTTTCTTCGGCAAAAGATAACTGTGGGATAATCAAAACAGATATTATTATCAAATTAAACATTACATTCCTTATTAACTGGTGGAGGTGTCGGGAGTCGAACCCGAGTCCAAAAAAGATTAAAAAATATGTCATTCACAAGGTTAGTTGATTATTTGAACTTCAACAAACTTAAAACCCGCTTGCGCGTACCACCAGTTTTTCTTAAAACTGGAAATGTTTAGTATTTGTTTAGAAAGTTACTAAAAACTTCCGATTAAGCAGCGAGTGCGTAATCAATTTCAACATTATTGTTGGCAATTAAAAAAGTTGAGTATTTTTACTGTATTACTCATACAGCCTTGCACATTAAATTTCTTTCTTCTCTGTCGAAACCATTTCACCCCCAGATTCAAAAAAGGAAACTGTTTTATATTTCTTAAGTAATTTTTGATATTCAGAATAATTTATACCAAGAAATAAAGCTCCCTCTTTTTTAGTTCTTGAAATACTTAGTGCTGTTTTTAAAAGAGCATCTGTAACAGCTTGTTTTGAGACTCTCCAAACAGGAAGTCCATAGAGTTTACCACATAAAAATCTTGTTGTCAACTCAAGTTTTACTGCTATTATTTCTTCAAGAGAGAGATCATTCAGATCAGTTAAAACAGAATCTGATATTTTATCTTCAGCCTTTAACTTATTGATTACACTGTATCTTTTAGAGAGTTGTTTCTTATTTTTTAAATCTTTAATCTTAAATCTCTTTACAAACTTCAAAATTCATGATAGAATAAAATTAAATAAGTATTAAATAATAGAAAGATTAAAAATCATCAGAACTTAAATTAAGCTCATCCACATCTTCAGGTGGGAGAAGAGCCGGGGCAGTAGGAATTCCCAAACCTTCAAGTTCTTTTTCAGCATTTTGAAAATGTCCAATAACTGGCTCTTGAGTAACATCAGCAAATCCTGATCTTTCCGAACCTAACATATTTATAAAAAACCATTTATAAAACTTTTCAGAATCATCTCCTCTTAAAGTATCAAAAGCTTTAAGAACTGTTGTTTTGGTATTGTGAAAAGTTTTCATAGCCGCGTCGGGTCCGGTTCTATCCATATCATCAGGTGCAGATACAAGATCAGAAATTCTTGAATCTTCTTCTGCTTGTTCAGCTTCTTCTGGTGTCGGTTCTTCCTCTTCTGGTTCATTGACTTGAAGATCTGGATCAGTAACTTTCATTACAATTTTATCATCTTCACCGTCACCATCCAAATCCTTTCCTTCTTTAAGATCGACCTCTTCTTCCTCGGTCTCTTGTGCTTTAAACCCGCTTTTAGCGACTTCAGCAGCAGCTTTTTCAACGGCATTTCGTCTTTTAATATCCCCAGAAAAGGCTTCTTTGAAAAGCCATTCCCAAGTCATCAAATAAGCCTTTCGTTGATCAGGAGATGTTGCAAGTCTCATATAGGCATCTTTTGAAACTACATAAATGGAATCAAGAACGACTCCAAGTTCGTTAACTCCAGTGGAGGCATGAAATTGTTTATCTTTAGCCTCTTTGATGAATTTTTTCAAAGCTTTACGAAGACGTTTTTCGCTAATTTTTTGTTTATTTTCAACTTCATTCATTATGAAATAGCTTCTTCTAATGAGTTCTCTTAGTCTTTGTTCACCCTTGAGTTGAAATTCTGACATTTATTGTTCTCCTGATATTTTTAATAAATAGTTTGCAAGTTTAATAGTGGTTTCTTCGATGGGTTTCTTCGATGGTTTTCTTTTTCTTTTTCGAATTCCAAAAGGGCCGCCTGCGCCTTCAACTGCCCCAGCGCCCATAGCAGAAATTTCTTCAAGGTCTTCTTGTTCTTGGCCGGTTTTAATTGTCACTTGGTTTTCTTTTTCTTTTAGCTTATCAGCTATCATGTTTTTTATCTCTAAACCTAAATCTTCTAAAGAAAAAGTTTCTTCTGGTTCGTTGTGAACGTTATCTCTGTTTGGCTCATCAGGCGCAACCTTATGATTCCCACCAAGATTTTGGCCCAAATGTGCTCTTCCAACTCCAAACATTGTACCGTCATTATTAGATTCGGCCATTTGTGATCTTGTTTCACGAGCTTTAAGCTTGGGGACAACTTTTGCAAGGGAATTCATTACCTTTAAAAAGTTTGAAGGGTTGCGACAGTTTTTAAAATCAGCAGTTTCCCAAACCTCGTTAGCAGCGACGAAAATGATAGCATCAAACAAGTCCAATTTCTTTGACAAGTTTGGTGTCTTCTTCAGCCAACTCTTAATAAGAGGACTTTCTCTTCTCAATCCACTAAAACCTGTTGGATCGGTTTCGCTTTTTTGAAAAAGTATTTGTTTCTTGTTCTGATAAACATAAGCTAATTTAACGTCCTCGGGTATTAAAAATTCTCTCCCAAGGAATGAAAAAAGCTCTTGCAAGGAACCATAAAATTCATAAACCAATTCGTGATGTTCATCGCTCGTTAGCGTTAATTTAGGAAAACACCCCTTTAAGGTTTTTAAGAAAACTGAACTAAACCAGCCATCAACATAAAGATGAAACTTTTTTGCGGCCATTTTAAGCGCTCTATCTTTTGAGTGGCCCAATTCATGAGATAAATATACCATTAGAGTTTTGAACCCTTCTTGTGGAGAACCAAATTGTTTAAACCAATACGTTGGCCACGAATAAACATTTATAGCGTTATCATACTGATTGAACTCAAGAGGTTGAGAATCCTTTGTGGCAGTTGGATCAGATTTTCTATTAAAGTTTACTGTTGTCTTTTTTATAAAATCGATAATTTCTGAAAAAACCTTATCAAAATCAATATTGTGAGTTTTTCCGCTCTTTCGTTTAATGTTTTCGAACCATCTTTTTATTTGTTTTTCTTTCTTTATAACATTTAAGAAAATAAATTCTTCTTTGGTCTTTTCAAAAGCCCTTTCGATTTGAATTTTATACTTTTCACCGTCATCTTGGCCATCAATTTCTTTGATCAGCTCACAAAAGATTCCCAGATTATACCGGGCCTCCTCTAAGCTTTGCTCAGTTTCTTCTTGACTTTCTTCGCCTCTTAATTTATCATAGACCATGTGATAAATATTTTTTGTTTCCTCTGAAACATTTGAACCAACAACTGAATTAAGAAAATTATCAAAGGTGGCTGTCTTAGCAAGATTTCTCGCCTCAGTACCAGAAAAGATTCGTGGCGTTTCCACGAATTTAAAATTATAGTGACCAGTTTCCGTTTTATCAATAGGAGTGAACTCGTGATCTGCTTTAAAATATGACGGACTAAATGCATAAACAAATTGTTTATATTGAGGTAGTCTATCGGGACCAGCCGCCAAACCAACAAGTTTTAATCCTTTCTCGTAAAGACTTGGAATAATAGAAGAGGCTAAATGTGCATTGGGAATAACATCTTGAGCCACTTCAACTTGCGGATTATCTTTATAGATGGAAGAAATGAGTTCGATTTGTTCTTGTTCGCTTAATGGGTTTTGTTCATTATCAAGACTTGAAGCGTTTCCTTTAACAACATAAATTAATACTTTATCTCCGCCAACATCAGAAAGTGAATCCACAGCAAGTTCAACCATTTTCTGATGTCCTTTGTGAAAGGGTTGGAATCTGCCGGGAATGACAATAACTTTTGGATAGTTTCCTTCATCTGGTTTATAGCTTGTTGAATTTTCAAGGTTTATTGTTTTTGAAATTCGTTTTTCAAGAGCTAAATAAATAAATTCAACAATAAAATCTTCGTCATTGTCGATTTGAAGGGTTTGTTCGTATTTTTCAATGAGCTTGACAACTGAATTGTAAATTTCATATGTTTTTCTAATTGAATCTTTGTCAAGAGTTTTTTCATTTTCTTGTCTTTTGACATTGATTAAAATCTCTTGAAGTTCAAGCTCTGCGTCTTGAATTAGATCTGATAGTTTCTTTTTAATTGTCGCCACTTCTACATTAGAATCTCCAAAAATAGCTCCAGAATCTAATAGATTGAATATAAAATCTTTTTTGTTTATCTCTTCCTTGTTGACATAATTACCAAAAACAAAGGTTTTTAAAATTTTATTGATTCTTGCGGGATGAGCGCTTGGGAGGCCCAAAATATCTACTATCAATGAATTATTAAAATCCTTTTCAAGATTTAAGAGTTCAACTCTGTCATTCCAATATTTTTTCTTTTTCAAGTCAAACTGTTCTGAAGTTCCTTTAACTTCAAAGAAGTCGCCGTCTTCTTTCTTTATCCTCAGAACAATGCCTTCCATATAAGAGTCTTCACCGCCTAAATTAGATTGTGAGTAATTTGCAAATCTATCTAATTGTTCCTGAAGGTCTTTTTTGATTTTATTAAGTCGTTGTTTATATTCTGCTTTTTTAACAAGCTTGTTTAAATGGTTTAAGGATTCTTTATCTTCAAAGAAGCCTTCCAATCCATAAAGGTTAATATCTAATTGCCCCGGCAAAAGCATATCATCGTCATTTGAATATACTTTCCATTCGTTTTTAAAATTGTTTTCTTCTGAAAGTTGTTTAAAGTCAGAAACGATTTCAGAACTGATTTCTTGTTTGGGTCTATACCAGCTATTTTTATTACTGTCCCAAAGTTGGGCATTAAAAACAGCAAGACCACCCTCAGACCCAAATTTTTCTTTTAAATAGGGTGTCCCTACAAAAACAACTCTCCCATCGCTTGTTCCTCCGTGAGTCAACATTGGAAAGAGTTCAGAATTCATCTTAAAAGAACCGAATTTATCAAAGATTTGCTTTAATGCGTTTTGAAGTCCTTCATTGTTCATCAAAGCCTCATAAGACTTGAGAAAATCAACGGAAAATCCAAATTTCTGTTTATATGTGGATGGATATACCAAACCGCTATTGCTTGATTCGATGAAAAACTGTTTTCTTCTGTCGAGACCAATTGAAATAAAATTGGAATCCATTTTCTCAACCATATCGATTTTACTTGGATCTTCAAGGAGATCAATAGAAAAACGGTTTTCTCCGACGTTATCAGATTGATGAATCAAATAATAAATAATCTCTAGGGCGTTTTTATTCGTGAGTTTGCTTGAGCCAACAAATCTTCCAATACCTTTTCGACCTTCTTTTACAAGATTCTTAGGTTCTTCTTCGGTATTTAAAATTTTTACAATTGAATTAAGACCCGTTTCATAACTTTTTGGATCAATTCCCTTTTTAATCTTGCCTTCAAGGGCATCGACATATCGCTCTCTAATGGAATTGATTTGCTGCTTAGAAAAATTGTTTTTAACATATTCGGCCAGCGCCGTCGCATGTAAAAGTTCAGGCCCTTTAGCGCTTTCACCCAATAAAAACTTCGCAAGAGATTCTAAATCGTTGTAATCCTTTTGAAATTCAGGAAAGAACAATTTTTTAACAGTCTTTACACCTTCTTTTTCAAACTCAACTGCTAATTTCAAATGTTCGGGACTTACTATGTAACGTGCCTGAAATGGCCTATATCCTGCAGTAACTATTTTGTCCCAATCTTGAGCAAAATCAGTTTCTGGATTCGCTTTTGCAAACTCTTCAAAATGAGCTAAGTTTTGAGGCTGTTTTATCGATGCAACCGCTCGGAGGAGTATTGACGCAAAGACGCCCTTAATGTTGTGAGAGAGATCCAAAAAACTACTGTATTGTATAAATTTTGTATTAGAAACATCCCCACTTGAAACATTCACAAGATCGACTTGTAAAACTGAATCATCATCCATTTTAACGGCGAGATGAATTTCGCCTGCACCAGTTTTAGCGGCAAGCGCTCCGGGTTTTAATTTATTTAAGAATTCGGTAACTTCACGAATAGGTTTTGTCATAACGACATCGATATCTAAATCACCAAATGAAGTTTTTTGATTTAATGCGCCTTGTATTACATCTTCTGTTTCAAAGTCGTCAATTTCAATGTTTTCTGCTCCATATTTCGAAATAGCAGCGAGACGAGTTGAACCGAGGACAAATTTGGGAAAATATGAAGGATCTATAAGATTTGCTTTTATAAGTTCGTTTAAAAGATAACCAACAATGGATTCATCACCAGATGTGTGAGTTCCATATTCAAAAGGTAAGACTTGATCTAATTCTGTATTTGAAATGGAGCGATAATGAAGTTCTTTCCCTTCGTTGGAAGAGTGGTGAGAAAGAGACTTTCGAATAAGTGATTCAGCAGCGTTACCACCCATTTATTTTCCCTCTTCTAAGATTTTTACCTGTTCTTCTAATGTTCTGACCTTCTTTTCAAGTCGGAGATTCAATAACTTGACTTCTTGAAGGTGCTTCTTGGCAACTTCAAGTTGCCTGCTTTGTCTTTGGCTTTTAGGGACCATTTCGTTAAGAATTTTTAAAACAGATTCCACATAACCTCGCGTTGAAGGCTCCGCTTTGGATTCTCCCAATAAAAATCTTCTAGTAATGGCGTTTAAGTCAATACTCACTTTACGATGTCTTTTAGAATGCTTCTAATTGACTTGCGAATGGTTTCTTCGACTTTGTTGTTTACTTTGCGCTCTTCAGCGTCTGCGGAATGAGCTTCGAGGGAAACTTCATCATCTACGCCATCTTCAACGGTATCATCTTTAGGCCAGACTTCAGAGCCGCCGCCCCAGCCAACGTTTAAATCCATAAAAGCATCGACTTCTTCTGTCAGAAGTTTGCTTTCCTCATCTTTTTTGCTAAATCCCCATGATTCCATGAGTTTGTTGTGAAAATTTACATTTCGCTGTTCTTTGATTGACATAACTGAATCTCCCTTTGTTTTGTCTGCTTTATAAATAGTTTCATAAAGTTGAATGTTGTTTGTTTTAATATGATCTTCCCAATCTCTTAAACACAAGTTACCTTGTTCATAAGCTTCGCGTTCCATATTTCTCATATGACTGTCATTTTGGGCGTAGCCGGGTTCCGTTGAATTTATATTTTCTAAGTCCCCGCGCTCATTTTGTAAATGATGAATTAGTTCATGCGCGAGAGATCTTAAAATGTCTTTGCCGTGACGACCAGTTGTAAAAATAGTAACAATTTGTTGATGAGGATCGTATTGTCCTGTTCTTCCCAAGACGTTTTTGCTATTTTCCTCATCGTCTTTGAAAACTATCTGAGGCATTTGATTTACTTTATATCTTTTCTGATAAAAGTCTGTTAAGTCGTTGGCGTGTCGTTGAAATTTAAACATAGATGTTATAATTAGTTATTTTGTTTCGATTAGGCTTTATAAAACAATAGTTTCCCAAAGGGAACTCAAATGCTTCAAAAAAATATAGAAATAAATGGCCAAAGTTGGCGTTAGTAAAAAATAGGTAAGCTTTTTGTGTCTTGCCTTCCAAAGTAAAAATGAACCTAATAAGACAATCGATAATTTTAATACAATGAAGTAGCTTGGACCAATATCTATCCATCCTCTCATTAATGGATTAGCTTCGACTGCAAGCTTGTTTTCAATCCAGTAAAGCGTTATAAACGCATCAAAGATGTTTAATACTACAAGTGTTAATAAGATTGAAAAAAAACTAATTCTTTTTAAGTTCATGGAGTGGTTGAGTTTTTACCACCACACGCTGTTTCGTCGAGAATCTCAAGAAGATTATTATACATCTCAACGGCTTTCATCGTCAATTCGTATAATTTACCACCCATTCCTGCTTGAGTCAACATTTTATAATCGTCGGCCCATCCTCCATTTATTACCATGGAAGAAGAAAATACATAAACGGCAAGTTCATCGGCAGCATTTATCATATTAGCAAGAATTTGTTCTGTTATTTTAGGATCAAAATATGTTTGACCTCCTTCGTCTGAAAATAAAATAATTACATGTTTTGCATCGTCTCGCCAACTTATATCCCATTTTTCTTTTTCAGGAATAGAGCCAGCAGTATTTGCGCCCCATTGCCATTGATTTGACGCCCAAGTTAAATCAGACAATTGATAGGGAAGCACAGCAGCACTTACTAAATTATGAATTGCTAAATATATTGCATCATAATTTTGTTCGTCTCCTCCGTTGAGAGAAAAACCTGAACTTTGAAAAATATTCATAAAAGTTTCAAAATCAACAAGGTCCGTTTCTAAAACCACTTGTTCTTTTGAAAGGCTACTATTATAAGAGGCTGTAAAAACAAGACCCCATTTGATCATCTCGGAATCGCTATAAAAAGCAGCAAATTTGTTCAAAGCAACCATAACGGCATTTATTTCTTCTGACATTGAACCGGAGAGATCAACAATAAAAAGAATATCCGTTGGTTCGAGTTCTTTATCTTCATCGATCTTGCCATCACAATTCGAATCAGTCCCATTACACAAGTCTTCAGGTTCGGGCGTTATTTCCCCGAGACAAAGCTTTTTAATAAACTGGTTATTATCGTCATAATTGCCCCATTTGCCTGCCAAACACGTCATTTCACCGGGAAGACAAATACCCACTAACATTGTTTCCGGCGCACCACTATAACAACCAGCAAATAAATTTTCATCTGTCAATTGGTTACAATTATCATCGTGATTGTTACATTCTTCTGGTTTGATCTCTCCTAAATATTTATCACACATTGTTCCGGGTGTTGTTGTGGCAGGAAGCCAATAACAAACGGCCAAACATTCTGTTAATTGCAATTCTGCACAAGTTGGATCATTTGGATCAACGCATTCACAAGTTTTATATCCCGCGCCGCATACCAAAGGACTCTCTTGACATGGGAATAAAGTGCCAATATCGTTTATCGTACAAAGGCAATCTAAGCCCTCATCTGCTTTTCCGTCACAATCATCATCCAAACCATTACAAACTTCTGTCATTGGTTGTTTAGCGGTGCAGATCCATTGTCCACTAACACAAAACTGTAAGTTTTCTTCACAATCGGTTGAGCATTTTTCTACAAGGTCTTCATCTATTAAGCCATTGCAATCATTATCGATACCATCGCATATTTCATCGTCAACTGGGCCACATTTTCCACAAGCATTTAATTGTCCCTCATCGATCTTGCCGTCACAATTGTCATCAACCCCATTACAGACTTCTTCGGGAACTTTTCCACACCCGCCACAGGCATTAGAAACTCCTTCATCAATTTCGTCGTCACAATCATTATCAATACCGTCGCAGATCTCTTCTTCAGGCTCAGGTCCAATACATTCTAAGACTCCAGCAACACAGAAATTGTTTCCCTCGCCGCATAATTTGTCACAAGTGCCCCAATCACCTTCATCGACAATTCCATTACAATTATCATCAATATTGTTGCAGACTTCTTCGATATCCTTGAAGCCTTCATCGATTAATCCGTCACAATCGTCATCTTTTCCATTACATTCTTCAGGAACGCAATCAGTTTTGCATTTGGTATAATAAATTAAGCCCTTTTCACACGTTTTATCTTTTGTGCCGGGATATCCATCATCTGTAATACAATCAATGTCACTTTCAAGAATATGTGTGGTAGGATCGCATTCGAGTTTTTCTTCGCAAACGCCTTCTAAAACAATAGTTGGAGGGTCGGTACATTCATCAATACAAATTTCTTTCTGCCAGATTGCATCAAGGGGAGGGCAAAAATAGCTTTCGCATCTAATACAGTCTTGTTCGTAGGTATCTTCTTCTATTTCTTCCGTTTCGTCAACATCGTAATTTTCCGAATCGTTTTCAATAGGAATGTCTGCATCCATCTCGGGATAATCATAAACAGTTTGATCAGAATTCGATTTGCCATCATTGTCACCACATGCCACTATCATAAAAACCACTAAAAACATAACAATTAAAATGTTAAGAATTGTTTTTATTAGCTTTTTGAAGTTAGATGTCACATAAATAATTATACACTATGATTTGTTTTTTGGAACAAATGTTTTTTTATTTATAAGTTTGGGGGAGTTTGATGACTCTAACTGAGAGGATTTTGTCGCCCTCTTCGTCTTTTAACGAAGCGATTCGTTGTTTGAAGGCATATAAAAATTCTGTTTGAGTCATTGCGGGGTTTGCAAGAAATTTTATACTTAAAGTAAGATATTTATTGTTGTTTCGATCTTTTTCCATCTTTGAAGTTGATTTGATAATAGTAACTCCTTCGATGGCACGGATTTTATTGAAAATAGAGCCATAAAGCTGCGTATTCTGTTCAGCCTTGATTTGGATTTCCATTGTGTAGTGTTCAAGTTCTTCTTTTAGGAATTTTTTCCAATTTTCAAGTAAAGGTTTCATTGACATTTTATAATTTTCCTTTAACCCAATCATTTAAATCGCCGTCCTTGACACCTTTTTTTATAGGTCCAAACAAGCCTGTTAAATCCTCTGGATTTCCACTGGGCGACATGAGTTTTACTTTCTTACCAAGTTTGCCAAACACGCTATCGGGTGACGGATATTTTCCAACTCCAAGTCCTGTTCTATTAATGCGCCGGAAAGCTCCCGCCTGAATGCCTTGTTCGACCATATCTTTAATTTTAGGATCAGACCAGATTCTTCTGGGCCAGTCGTCCCCAAACATATTGGCAAGTGTATCATCCCAAGTAAGGCAATCTTTCACGCATTTTGGATCAAACTGCTTAGTTGAATCTAAAAGCCTGTCATATAATTTTGTATCGCCTTTGCCGAATCTTGGATCTGGAATGTCTTGAGAACCTGCCTTTATCCGAGGACTGTCCACCGGAAGAAATTTTTCATAGCGGCCATCCACTTTTTGTCTCCCAACTGGCGTCCAAACCCTCGGCGAAGCAACTATTTTTCCAGATTTATCTACCATTTGATAAGAAGTTCCAGAACTGTACATAAAAGTCACGGGCTGCATTGCGCTTTCATCGAAAACACGAACGAAAACACGCCCGTCTTTGTCCACAAAAACACCTAAAGGCTTTCCAGTGTTCGGATTCATCGTCGGAAAAAGACCTTTGACTCTTCCCATTCGAGTCACTTTTGCTGTCTGACCGGGTTTTAGTTTTCGCTTCTTGCGCCAGCCCCCTTTTCTGAGACCTTTCTTTTGACCCTTTTTGAGACTCTTCAACAACAAACTTCGAGTGGCGTTTGCGGCCTTCACGCCCTTGGGACCAGCTTTACTAATTTTTTTAAGGGCAGTTTGATATACTTTAAATGAAAGTTTGCCGCCTTTTGACAAAGAACTTAGAATGGGCAATGCCCCCAAGCCTGATAGCACAAGCATAAAAGCCGTTCCATAGGAAAGGTCACCTTTTTGAAAAATTTCTCGCTCTGCTATCCTATATTGTTCTTTCGCCGCATCATGCCCTGTTATTCCGGTCGGATCAACCATAATGGCAACAAATTCTGCTTTTTCCTTGGTCGTTGAATCAGCAATGCTCGAAATAAGACCCTCACCTACAGCATATATAAGTTTGCCTGCGAAGACAACATCACCCGGCAATTCATTCACTACTTTTTTCAAACCTTGAATTGCCTTTTTAGAAACCGCCCTTGTTATTCCAAATCCTCCGTATTGAGTTTGCCCTTTCTTTATATGTGCTAATTGTTTTGCTTTTTCTGGATCTGGTTGAACTGTTTTCTTGTCTTTGTCTCGTTGGGCAATGCGATTAAACAAATCGTCATCACCAGCTTCTTCGGACAAAACCTCTTTTTGATACCTTCGCCAATTTTCAAGTATTAATTTCATTAGTACATATACTCTTTATATTGTTCGGCATATCCACGAGCAAGTTCTAGAAATTTTTTATAACCGGCAATTCCGAAATCAGCGGCAAAGCCACGTTCAGTGTGGGAATAATAAGGAAGCGCAATTGTTTCATCTTTTATAATTTCAGGTAGTCCGTCGTAGCCTTTGTCGGCATCTTTTTCTAATTGATCAAATACACCACCTTCTTCTATAAATTTATCTTTTAATTCTTCGCCTCGCATATCGCTTGGAATGCCATATTCTTTATACAACAATCCTCGATGAGCCATATCGATCAATTCACCCGGCGGTCCTTGCGCCCAGCCGGGGAATTCCTGATTATTGCCAAAGTAAACCCTGTTAATTAATTTTCTTACTTCTTCAAAATTCTTTTTAACAGTGTCGTTTGGTAATTTATCAATGTTTCCAGTTTGTAAATAATCTTTACCAGTCATTACTTCAATTACCGGATTCATCAAATCGCTCATTTTATCAATATCCACCCCGGATGCAATTGCTAATTTTTCATAATCTGCGGGTCCGATTTTTGATCGACCCATTATACCAGCTTTCGCTTGGGCTTGATGAACAAATTCGTGAACAATCGTATTACGAATCGAATAGCTCATTAATTCTTTTCCTTTAACTTTCCTTGCAGAAGTATATCCACCCGCTGGTAAATTTAAATAATCATCCCAATTTTCAATTGATTTTCCTGTCCACACGTTTGTAACTATAGTAACTTCTGGCGGTTTTGTATCTTCTTTTTCATAATCGACACCTTCTTCCGGCTTAACCTTTCCGTGTAATATTGCTCCATCCCCCACATCATTAAAACGATCAACGGACGCCTCCCAAACGACATTTAAATCTTCTTGCTCAAAAATATCTGTTAGCTTTTTAGCTAATTTGACGCCGTGTTTGGCAACTTTTTGTAATTCTTCAATATTATTTTCAATGGTATCCATAAATATTTTATAAATATCTGCCAACGGCATTGTAATTTCGTAACTGTCCTCGGGCAAGTCACCTTCTGCTAAATACCTTCGCCAATTTTCAAGTATTAATTTCATTACAATAATTAGTAAACATGTTCCAAAGTGAAGTCAAGACACCAAAATGCTTCATTATCTTCCCAAAGAACTTTTATATCAGCAACTCCCTCTTCTGGTAAGAAGTCTTCAGCGGTTTTGGTTTCAATAACAACTCCATACTTACGAATGAAGTCAAATCGCACAAGATCCCCTTTTTGGAATTTCTTATTAGATGTCAACTATGATAACCCCATTTTCTTTATCATTATCGGCTTCTTTTTCTTTTATTTGCTCTTTGGGAGGCATTGGAGGGGGCATCGGAAGGGGAAGCTGGATAAAGGGGTAATTATCATCTTTTTTTGGTGTTTTAGACTTGTTTTTGGAAGATTTTGGAGGAAATTTGGAAAACATAGTAAAACCCCTTAAAATAAGTAGTCTATTCCATCGGTGGGGCACTTTTTGAGCGTTTATAAGAAGGACGTTTCATTTTTCCGCCAATATCATAAGAATTTTTGCCTTTTCCGATCAAACGGATCTTACTTCTGGTGTGAGTTCGTTGAACTTCTTTTTGATAAGGCTCTGTATGCTCTTCAAGGTCTTCTGTTCCGCGTTCCTTCAGTTCTTGACCTTCAAGATCCTTATAATCGCCATATGGATCGGAAACAACCGCTTCAATGTCATTATTGCGAGCATCTATAATATCGCCCGGATCATCATCGTGATGAATCGTTGATTTAAGGCTTAAAAGCGTTTCAATCTTTGGTTTACCGTTTGTAAAGTGTATTCCGTCTACTTTTATGTTGTATTTGTCTAAAAATTCCTGAACGGCCATTTTATCTGGGTGTTCAAGGGAGTCTTGCTCCTGATTTTCGAAGCGAGAGGTCACAATAAAGACTTTTTTAGATGGATCGGTAAGATATTGGTTTAATTTTTCAATAAATGCGTCGTGAGGTCCGTCATGAACCCACCAATCGACTTCATCGTCCCAATGTGATAAAGAAAGCGTATCATCGAAATCAAACGTTACGACTTCTTGCTCATTACCTTCTGAGAAGGATTTCCAATCTTTAAGAATTTGTTTCATAATACTATTATACCACACCTCTTAAAAATAATTACTTTTAAATTAAAAAATAAGACAAGAGAAGCTAATCAATCTCCAAAACCAAACTCTTCCCAATACTCTTTATCGTCGTAAAGATCAAAGTCATTCTCAAATAAAATTTCTTTCTCTGAGAGAACCGACTCAACGTCGTTAAAGTGTTCTTCGCCTATAAGTTCTTTGATTTCGTTAAGATTTCGAAAAGCTTCGCGTAATGAAAGTTTACCTTTTTCATATTCAATGCAAATGATGCACATATTAGCCAATTCCAGCAGAACCGGACCAATTTGAACCAGAGGGCGAGATGTTGGCAATTCTACTATTACTAATTCCGGTGAGACCGGCAACAACATCGACACTATTGGAACCTGAAAGATAAAGTTCTGTAACTTTTAACTCTAATCTTTGAGAAGACGGCGCAGCACTGGGATTCAGCGTGGGGCCAAGCCTAAAAAAATTGGTGCCATCTGCAACACCGTGTTCTGAAAAGCCAATTCGGCAAGTATCAGTGGTTGAGTGGTTTGTAACGTAAATCCATCGAGTAACTGAGGGAAAGCTCACTTTATGTACGCCACCAGCCATTATGTGGGCATTTAACGTACCAGTAACAAAAGGTTTGCCACTGGTTTGATAAGAACCAACATTGCCAAGTCCTGTATCATATCTATAATTTGGAAAGTCCGCCATTTAAAACTCCTTTGTATTAATTAGTTACTTATTTGTTCTATACTTTAAAATGAATCTCTTTTGTTTTTTTATTTTATTTTCGGCAAGTTGCTTATTATCAAAAGAGGGGTTTTTTAGAAAATTAGCAAAACTCTTTTTTCCAACTTTGGGGCGTACAATAAAAGATGCATCACAATTCAATATTTGACATGGTTCGCCTCTTTCTTGAATCTTTTCAACAAAATCTTTCATTGTAAGTTCGTGTGTTCCTTGTTCTGAGGAGACTGAAACGTTGCCATTTGGCAAAATAGTGGAACCTGTATAAGTTTTACCTGTTTTAAATACAGTTATAAAGCCTCCATATTTTACTGGCTTCTTAAAATTCAAAATAAACTGATCACCGGGTTTTCCAGAAGCAATAACTTCCTCAAATGTAGCTGGCTTCGTAGGTTTTTGTTGAGCAACTGCAGTTCCTGAAGGCTGCGCCGGAGCTACCGAAGTAAGTATATTGTTTACAAATTGGTTGACTCTTTCTGCACCACCTGAAGAAAAACCACGCAAACTATCAACCATTTTTCCTTTATTAAACGCCAAAACAAGAGGAATCCCTTTGTTTAGAAGCGAAGAGAAATGCTTGGCAATTTCTGGCTGTTTTTGTATGTCAACTTTAACAACCCTCAAAGAACCTTTGTGTTTTTGAGCTATTTTGTTTATAACAGGGTCTAATTGTTTACAGGGTCCGCAATAATCAGCGCCAAAATCAACAAAAACGGGCATTTTAGAGCTATAAGCAATTGCCTCTTGTCTAAAATTGCCTCCGGTGGCAAATATGACATTATCAGCCGCAATAGAACTGTCTGCTGCGATTTCTGAGTCTGGTTTGTCTTTAAAAATATCTTTTGGAAGGATTGGAGTTAAATCTGCGTTTTTATTTATGTCTTTTGCTGTTTCCTTTTCAGCATCGGCAAAAGCTGGTTCTGTTTGATTGGGATCTTTGTGGCCAACAATTTTTCTAATAGTTTGGGCCAACGGTGTATTAATCTTTTCGAGCTTTTTAGATAAAGCCGCCAAAGCTGTAAAGTGTTCTGGTCCAAAAATTCTATCTTTTCCGTGAATCGGCAATAAATCATCAACCCAGCCAGATCCGAAAGTTTTATCAAACAAAGTATAAAGAGCATCAAACGTTAAGCCAGCTTTTTGAACATATTTGTAAGGTCGCAAGAAACGATTTCTTGAAAGTTTAATTTTTTTACCGGCTCTGTTATTCGACACATCTTTAGCGTAAGCGATTTCATCTTCAGATGACGGATGATTGCCCATTCCGCTATTTCTAAGGGCATCTCGATATTCTTCTTTTTTGTTACTGTAGTGAACGCCACTCGCTTTGCCTTTAATGAGTTTTGTTGCTTCAAAAACAGATTTATAGGGAATTCCAAACTGTTGAGCGCCAACTGCGAGCGATTCGTCCATAACTTGGCGAGCATATTCTTTATTTTCCCCGCCTCCACGACCAAACGGAAGACCAAAAATAAACACTTTTGCTCCTTGATCCTGAAGTTCTTTCATTCTGGCCATAAACGGCACAATATGTTTATCATAATATGATCCACCCGGACTCAAAGCAGAATCAATTTTTGATTTGGAAGCTTTGGCAAATCCTGCGGCGTTATTACCGCCAATTGAACCTACAATGACACCCGCAGCGTTTTCTACACCTTTAAGTTTTTTCAGAACAGCTCCTGTTGTATTGCCGCCCTGAGCTTTCCAAACAATTTCAATATTATTGCCAAAATTCTTTTTTGCAAATGATTTCCAATAGTTCCTATGTGGCTCTGTATTAGAATCGCCTAAAATATAAACAGTGCCTCCGCTCTTATCAGCAGTCTTGCTCGCAGCGGCTGCTCCGCTTCCATGTTTTTTATATTGTTGAGAATCAGCGAAACTACCTCTAAAAACTTTAGCTTCGTCACGTCTTCTATTGATCCATCCTTTGGCATATTTTTTAGCATATTTAGTAGCAGTTGGTTTCGCGGCGTAATCATTCCAATGTTCTAACATATTGGCAGCTTCTTCCTCTCTCCCTTCGTTAAATAAATTAATAAGCCTTATGATCTTTTTTCTCAAACCAGCATTATAAGTAAGGGAAAGTATTGCACTGAATTGTTCTGGAGTTGGAAGTCGCTTGAAATAGCTAAACAGTCGAAATGCCCATTTGCCACCCTGCGCTAATTTCAATTGTCTTGCTTCATCTCGGGTCAACGCGGAACCGCCTCCAGCCCAATATGGCCTCCACCATTCGGCCATTTTTCCACCAGCGGCTCTATAATCTAAAACATGACCATAACCAATTGATGCTTGACCTTCTCTTTTTCCGGTTTTTGGGTTTATGAAATAATACCAGTAATTTTTCATCCCCTTCTTTCTTCGTGGATTGCCCTTTACTATATTTGGATCGGTTATATATGCGGGTCGCCTCGAATGCGCTTCGTTATAAACTTTGCCATAAAAACCTTCCCAGCCTTGAACGAGAGTAAACATATCAGGATGTTTTAACAAATCTAGTAAGCCTTGTCTAACTTCTTGTGTCGCTTCCGGGTGCCATTTTATTGTTTCAAATCGGCGTTCCTGTTGTTTTTGATAATAATTTAAAATATTTTGGAAGGACATTTAGTATTCTTCTCCCAAGGACATTGTTTTATCGTATGACATAATTCTTAAACTTGATAGCTTGCCTAAATAGTCATTTCGACGAAGAACTTTAAAAACAAGGTTCTCTACGGAATAGACTCCATCCTTTTCAAGACCGCTTCGTCGGTACTTTTTGATCTTTTTCATAAGTCGATCTGCATTCTTTTTCGCCGTTCGATATTGATGTTCTGCGAAATCGTCATAAATATCATCAATCTGCTCCATAAGATTTGAAGCTTTTCGTTTTATTGCTTGATCATCGATTTTAACGCTGAATTTGGAGGGCTTTTTAATCCATTGATTGTCTTTGATAGAATAAATGCCAAGAGAATAGTGAGGTTCGTTTGCATCTTGAATATAAATCTCTACCTCAAAGCCTTTAATAAAGATCTTATGCCTATTATTCCAATTTATTGTTTTTTCTTTGAAATAGTCCTTCAATAAGTCAATATTGTCTAAGTCATTGAAATCAAGGAGGATGTGAAGATCAACATCGGAAGCGTTTGACCAATTATAGCTTGCAATTGAGCCTGTAAGAGTTACATCTTTCATTTTGATTCGTGGGTCAAGTTTGAGAGATTGAAAGAATTCTTTGGCGATAGAATAAAGAACGTCAGAGACTTCTGAATCAAGCTTGTCTCTGACATCCCAAAATTTAGAATTTAATTTATCTTTTTGATGAAGTGACCCTACATTGATTTTGTCAGGATCGGCGAGTTCTTCAAGAAACGTCTTCCAATTATTTAATTCCATAATGTAATTAGTCAGTTTAGGAGAAGAAATTTTTTAAACAATGAAATAAAGTTGTCTATTTTTGAAGCAGGTTTTTTTCCTTTTTTAAAGAAACCTTTTATCAACAGCTTCAAATCGTGTATTTACATGATCGACAAGTTTAGAATAATTACCTTTTAATTCAACCACATCGTCTGCAAGACGAGAATTGGTCGATGAAAGCTTACTCACTTGAGCGCGTAGCTTAGTAACTTCTTGTTCGAGTTCTTTTACTGATGGCATAACAAAACCTCCTTTGTTTATATTATTATAACACAAATTATTATTTTTTAAATGTTTTTATTATTGAATTTGACTTAGTAGATCACTACGAACTTGTAATCCCAAACCTTTTAGATCGGCAATCACAGATTTAAATATTCTTTCAATAACGAATCCCTTTGCCTTGTTTGTTATCCTAATTCCCTCTTTAGCGTAATCTCTAACAGGTTCTGCGTTTGGTCCTTGATAGTCTTCTAAGCTAGTGCCTTTGTTTCGTAAAAATATCTTTAAGTGGCGAATAGTTTCTTTTTTTGTGTAAAAGCCTCCGCTCGCGGGTGGAATATAAACTTTAAAGGTTGCTTCAATAACTCTGGCAAAGCTTGCATCGAATAGTTTATCAAAAAGGTCTTGATCTAATTTTGCAAGATTTTCAACCTTTGGATCGATTTTTGTCGCTTTTTTGATTTTTGGAACTATTTCCTCTTCTATCTGATCTTCATCAAATCTTTTTATTTTTCTTACAAGGGCTTCAAGTTCATTTTTATAACTTTTACCTTCGGGTGCGCCACCTTTTTGTTCAAAAATTTTCAATGCCACGAGTTGATAAACTTTTCTCTGAATGCCTTGGAACGTTAATAAGCTTTTTTTATCATCCAGTTCGGCTTGACCTTCGCGATATCCTTCGTATTTTTCGATACCATCGATTGCAAGCATGATCATGTCAACCGGCCCATGTCTCCAAAGCCAAGCTCCCCAAGTCGGCTTGATACCCATCAAATACATCAAACCCCCGCCTACATAAGAAGTAACGGCCCACCCGATTCCCCACTTTGAAAATCCCCACCCGATAACCTTCAGGTAGTGCCATGGCCCCTTCGCCGCCGGAGGAGGAGTGGGACCGGGATTGGGACCGGGAGTTCCCGTTGTATCAGGCGCTCGCCTTCCACCAAATTGAGTGTCGAACCAACCTGTTTTCTTGCCATGTTTTGTTGCGTATGCTAATTGATGTAAACGTTCGGATAGTTCATGTGCAGGAGCGTTGGGATTGATTGATGACATTGCGTCGTTAACATCTTCGGCATTTTTCAGCATTTGTTTTTCAACCCTATCAAGCATTCCAATCGTTGGATCATGAGGATCTATAGCGCGTCTTGCCTGTATTTCCACACTTATTTCATCTGCAATATTTTTAAATTTAGTCTCAATGCGGTCCAATTCTTTAAGAAGTTTATTAGCCGTATCCACCAAATCAGTTTTAGACATTGATCGCGACAAGTCTAAAACATCGTCTATTATATTATCAAGTTTTCTGAAGGAATTTCCAAGAGTATCAAAAAAATTAGCTCGAAAGCCAAGAACGGCTCCGGTTCCTACACGACTGAGTGCATTTGCCGAAATCCGATGAAGATTTCTACCAAGCCGCAATAATATGTGAGAGAATTTGACCCATCCCCATTTGCTTTCATCAAGTCGTCGCTGTTCGAGGACTTCTTTAATTGTCTCTTCGATAATCATCGTTTTGAGCGCTGGCTTAATTTTAATCATTTTTAAAACCCCTCTGTTCTATATAGTCTAAACGTTTATGTTTATTGCTCAATTGTGGGGCATAAGCATCAACAGCTTCGTCCCATTCAGATGAAATCCATGCCATTGCTCCCATTAATGCAGAACCTATACCAACATCTAAAACAAACATTTGCGCGACTGCCATTGCGGCAGCAATTGGCCCAGCAGCCATTGCGGTGCTTGCCGCCCCAACCGCCATAAAAAGAAAAAAGACATCAATCCCCAAAATTATTACACCCATTCCTTCTTCTCCGGCCTCATAAGTTTTATGTGCCCCAAGAAAGGGAATGTTATGTTCAACAATATCCGAGAGATCATCTAATACAAAGTTTTCAAGCCCTTTTAAGCCGTCCGCGTTTTCTTGACTTAAAGATTTATCAACCATTGCTCGTTTGAGATGATTTGGAAGTCGCGTCTTAAAAACATCAAGATGCTTTAAAAAATTGATTTGTTCTTTGGTCATTTGCATAACATCTTTGGAATATTGTTTCATATGCGCTATAATTTGTCTTTGTCGCCCTTTTATTTTTTGCATGGACTCTCTTGAGTCGCCTGTTATTTTTTCGTTTTTTGCTTTCCAAAACCAAAGTAATTCATCAACAGCACTTTCAATTGATTCATGTAGTCTCGTCAATGTTTGAGATAGTTCATTATATTCAAGCGGCGTGTTGCCCAGTTCATTTTTTACAATTTTTTCAATTTCCGGCAACAGTTGGCCTTTAAGCTCGTCCACTTTATGTTTATATCGAGTCAAGCCCTTTGCGGTATCTATGATTTGTTCTAAAGACATGTCAAGACGAACTGGTTCATCATATCCTTTTTTAAGGGCTTGCAATTCTGGAAGCGACTCAAAAAGAAACTCATTGAAGCTGTTCATTATTTCTTGCCAAAGATCCTCTGGAGGATCAGACATATAAAAAGGATTATCTCCTTGAAGAAATTCTATTAGTTCCTCAAGACCATCGCCTAAATCTCCTTTTTCGAAATCCTCCCAATCAAATTCTTCTTCAATGAACTTTCGATTAGGACCATCGTAATAACTTAGAAATTTAGTGGCTAATTGTTTTTGCTCTGGTGTGGAAAATTTTTTGAACTCTTCGATTGCATCGTAGATATGACTCATCTCGCTCATAAAATAAGTTCCTCAATTTGCATTACACGTTTTCTTTAAGAAGTTGCTCTAAAAGTCGTTCGTATTTTTCATCTGCCAAAAGGGTTTTAACAGATTCTTTACTTTCCCATTGTCTGGCTCTGGGACCAGACCAGCCAAGAGCTTTTGGATCGTTCTTGATGCTTGCCAAACTTTCGTCTTCTGGTGCAATCTCTGTTTTGGCTTGCTTGATACGATCTTTTGGAGGCCAACAGAAAGAGTTGCCTTGCAAGTCTTCAATGCGTTTCTGGCCGGGAAGACAAGGCTTTTTAGCGGTTGCACCAGCACCACTCAACATTTTATAAGCCGCAGTATGTTTTGATCCCCATCTACAGTCTTTTCTGCCGAGAGCCGCCAGAGCTTCTACATTTCCAGCCAAAGCTGCATAAAATTCTTTAAAGCTTTTGTACGGTACATCGGCAGGCATTTTATATCTGCCCCAGCCTTTACCTGCACAACGTGACGATTTGCCACGTCGTTTTTTTACAGCTACTTTGGGTTTCGCTGCGGGATCAGCAGTTGCAGTTCCACAAGGAGGTGCGTTTACATCAAAGTTGATGTCACCACCGCCTCGTTTTTGATAACAAGCCATCCACTCACGTCGTTTTTTCTGACTTTTAAACCATTTTTCTTCGTTGCCATTTGGACCTTGTACAATAACTTGGTATCTATCTCTAAGCTTTTTAGCTTTATCTTGTCCAAGTGCTTTAACTGCTTCTTCTGGGGAATCACCGCCATAAAGACTCCAGATTAACCCAAGAAGTTCAACTCCGGCGTAAGCGACGAGTGCGCCCTGAATCCAAGGCGCCGCTGGGCCTGTTGTGAGTGCCAAAGTCATCGCCGCCGCACTCTTTTTAATTCTCGATTTACCAAATCGTTTTAGGATCGCCCATTTGCCAATTTTTGGCGTTGGCTTAGGCGAAGGCGTTGGCTTAGGCGAAGGCGTTGGCTTAGGCTTTGGCTTAGGCTTTGGCTTAGGCTTTGGCT
>Ga0098052_1000496_pt1 | contig 24936 bp, 10 predicted proteins | sample 15_taG_FD_81591 | JGI IMG/M metagenome (GOLD analysis project Ga0098052, IMG submission 81591) | Marine viral communities from the Subarctic Pacific Ocean - 15_ETSP_OMZ_AT15312 metaG | ecosystem: Environmental > Aquatic > Marine > Oceanic | place: Pacific Ocean | collected 2015-01-18
ATTCGTGGATTTGAGTCATCTTAAATACAGATCCACCTTTTTTTGGATCTCGTAAACCTGCTAAAGGGTCAGAACCTGCCTTATAATGATACCCTTCAATTAATTGACTAGTATCTCCAGTGTTTAGAGCATCCTTAAGTTGTTCTTTAGCTTTTGCTATTCTTGCAAGATCTTGTAGTATAAGTCCTTCTAGTATATCTTTTCTTGTAACATTTACTCCAAACTGTTTTAATCTTTCCATTCTAGGGATAGTCCAAAAATCTAATCTTTTTCTATCTGCTTGTGTAGGGTTAGCTATTTTCATAAAATCCTCATTAGCATTATTAGCATAAGCATTTAATCTAACAATTAAAGAAGTTTTATTTGATTGGTTTTCATAATCTGAAGTTGCTACTGATTCATTAGCATTTTTATATGCATCTACAATTTCTAGTTCAAAGCCTTTTCTAGCTTTTCCATTAGAAGCGTGTAAAGCTCTTAGTAAAACAGAAGTATGTTTTATATCATTACCCGGACTATAAAATGGATCTTTTAACATATCAAGGAATATAGCATCAGACTTTTCTCCTGACTTCATATCTTGCGCAAACTCATCTAAAGGAGTAGGTTGATTAATAGGCCAGTACTGCTTACCTGTAGCACTAATAATAGATCCAAATGGTTGGTCTTCAAATAAGTGACTTATTGTAGACAACCTTCTTATAATTGAACCTTGATCTTTATAAATATCTACAGGATTATCTTTATTTATAGCATCCTTTAAAAGCCTTAAAGGTCTACCATTCTTACCTCCTTGCATAAACTCTACAAATAAAGGCATACCTGTTAGTACATTATTCTTTCTTATATCTCCTATCTCAAAGTATCTTGCTAAGTTAGTTATTGACTCAGCTTTAGTTTGTCCGTAGTTAATTCCCAATTCCCATAAAAAATCCCCTAAACTTTCTACTGCTTCTATTGGAACTTCTCCTTGTAATACTCTGTCTCTACCTTTTTGTCTAAAAGAGTTTTCAAGTTTTTCAAAGGCATTATTTATAGCTGTTTTCTTTTCGTTAGATATACTAAGACTAACTAATCCAGTTTCTTCATTCTTAAGTACTTTATATAAAGCTCTAGCATTTGGAGTATCATACTCTTTAGAATTAACATTCCATTCTTGTATAGACTTCTTAGCTATATTACTCTGATTAGAACTAAACATTTGCGTTTGTACAAAGTTTTCTACCATTCCTAATTGAGGATTAAATATTGACTGTCGAGTAGCTTTAAATAGTAAAAAGTTTTTGTAAGAGTTTGCAAAGTTTGCAAATAAAGCAGCTTTTTCCTCTACTGTAGCATTTTTTAATTTATCAAGTATAGGTTGAACACTAGGCTTATATCTAACTACATTAGCAAGCTGTGCAAGCATTCCATTCCAAGAGGTTTGTCCTACAGTAGCTTCTGACACAGTGCTGTAAACATCTGCCATATCCATATCTACTGTGTATCCATATATTTTTGCAATAGAAGGAATATTACTTAGTATAGATCTACTCTCTCTAGATAATTTACTTATTGGATCTTCTTGCAGTCTAGATATATCATGGATACGTACTGGAGTTTCGTCAATTTCTACAATTTCCCCTTTATCATCTATAAGTTTATACCCATACTCATCTAACTTAGTTTGTATTCTACTTCTCCAACCAACTCTATCTACACTCCCTGTTTCCGGATCTGTAATATCATTCCATTGGTCATACATAGATAAAAATGATCTCCCTAAATTTTTAGCAGGATTAAAACTAACTCCTTTAGGCATTGCTTTTAGCATAGCATCAAACCCAGACTGCTTATATATAGAAAATAAATCTCTAGCTAACTGTCTGTTACTTTGTGGGATTCCTCTAAAAGCTTGCATTAATACCTCATCTGCTAATAACCCTTTACCTTGCTTACCTTCAACAGGGTTAAAAAATCTATTAGCATCAAATCCTTTTTTATTTATCCCGTCTTTTACAAATTGTAAAGTAACAGCTGTTAAATTATTCTCTACTTGTAAAGACATACCACTAGTATTCCTAGTAATTTTAGCATTAGGAACTTCTAAATACTTACCATCTTTATTCATATAGACAGATCTACCTATCTCATCAAGTAGTATAGGTTCTCCATTTTTGTCTACATACATCCCTGCAACTGCCTGGTCAGCTAAATTTGCTCTTTCCCAATCTACTCCAAACCATTTTTTAAATTCTGCAGATCTAACACGGTCATACTCTTTCTTAGCAGTATTAATATTTCCAGTTCTTCTTTTAAGTTTATCAAATAGTATAGAACTTTCTCCGTTAGGAGCTAAAGCCCCTATTATATTATCTTCTTTATCTCTTTTAAATTTACAAGCCATCTATATATTTTTAATTACAATTGTTAGGATTTTCATCAAAGCTAATATCTTCATCTGCTATATCATCAATAAGTTCAGTATCAGTTCTTTCAATCTTAAGTTCTGCTTCTACTTGCCCTTCTATATTTTTATCTATACTTTCAAAAGTAACTTCAGGATTATTAAATAAACTTTCCCCTATTTTAACTAAATCAGTTGAAAGTATTCTTCCTCCAGCCACCTCTTCATTGCTAAATAAGTATTGTTGATACCCTAGTGGTGCATCAGGAGTAGATTTATATGTTTTACCAACCCAGTTTCCTTCTGCGTCATACTTACCAATAATAGGACTAGTATAGTCTGTAGCCATATTCATAAGATCTTTATTAACTTGATACTTCTTAGAAGCTACAAACTTAGTTAAATCTTCTTTAATATCTACTATATTATTCTTAGGAGTATATACTTGATATTTAATTTGGTCCTTCAATTTTGGATCAGCTGCAAGTTTAACAAAGTCATATTTATGCTCTTCTCCATTTAAAGCTTTTTGTAATTGTGTATCTTTAATTCTAATTAAATTCCCAGTAGAAGGACTAGTATATACAATAGCTCCACTACCATCTGGAAATTCAGAAATATCTAAATATGTCTTATTATAAACTCCAGGTACAGCAGTATTAGCAGCTAATAAAACTTTACCATTAGCTATAATTTCTCTAGCTCTATTTAAATCTTTAGCTTTAAAAGCCCCCATAACAGCTTCTTGAGCCGTTGAGTTTAAGTTAGCAGTACTTAAAGGTGTAACCCTAGGGTCACCTTGTGGATTATTCTTACCTCTAATTACAGCTATTACTTGCCCAGAACTTATAAGCCCTATAGGAGTAGCAGATACTGCTGTAGTTATAGTCTCTGAATCTCCTTGATCTAAACTAGAGTCAACATCTCCTAATTCAAATTTATTCTCAATGCCATTAGTTATTCCTAAAACAACTTCGTTTTTACCAAACACGGCTTCAGGATGTGTAAAGAATGGAGTTCCATCTTCTTTAATTGCATGATTAACATTTTGTGCTCCGCTTATAACTTTAGAGATTTTAGTTGTCACTACTTCTCCGTTTTCAAGTTTATTTGCAAGCGCTTTTCTATCTAGAGATTTAGATTCTGCTAGTTTACCTACATATTCATTTCCTATCTTATAGTAAATAGGAACATATTCCCAAGCGTTTTCTAATCCTTCTTCTTCTACTCGTTCTGTAAAATAATCATTAGGTCTTATTTCAAAAGTAACTTCTGTTCCTTCAATATCTGGAGCTAGTAGTAAATCTTGATTAATTGTTATTATTTGTCCATTACTCATATCCGGCACATGTCTTTCTGCGCTACCTGACTCATCTACTACAATTCTACGAGGAGCTCTTCTATCATATGTGTCTTCTCCTACTTTTTGTACTTTATCTATGTTAGCAGCTTTTACTTCTAACTCATTAGTACTAGTATTTTCAATTCCTTTATTCTCTATTGGAGATGCTGGAGTTCCTAACGCTTCCGCAATAGCAGCAAAAGTACTACTTCCATAATGATTAAATTTAGGGTTATCTGCATCTAATCTTCCTCTATCTATAAACTCTTGATCAGTTAACATTTTATTGGTAGCAACATCAAACCCTGCTTTTAAAAAGAATCCGTCTTTAGCAAAACCTGGAATTGCAGTCCACTTTCCTTTTGATGCAACTCCTGTTCCAGTGCCACTAGATTGATACATTAAAAAAGTATCACCATCAGTAGTTCCAATTTCTACAACTGCTCTACCCCCAATGTTACCAAAGTCATTTAATATTCTCCACTTTGCGTTAGTATCATCTAATTTTTTTCCTAAATCAATTATCTTTTGAACTTGTTGATATTTCTTTTTATCTTTACCGTTAGTAACATTTTTTGTGTACATCTCCTGCCCATTTTCTACTGGTGTTGGAGTTACTGGAGCTGCAGAAGTTGGAGTAGCAATTTCTTTTATATCTAATTTACTCCAATCAAGATTAATATTTTCTCTAGTAAACGATCCACTCTCTTTAACTGCTAGTAAACTGTCCATTATTGACATTAAATTACTTTTCACATCGTTTAATGTAGTAGTAGTATTCTCACTAAATACCATAGATGCTGATATACCTGCTCTTCTACCTTTTCTATATATACTACCATCTACTATTGTAAATACTTTTTTACCATTTTGAATAGATTCTTCAAATATTCTTCCTCCTACTTCCCATGACTTACCTCTAATATCTTGTATTTTAATACCTGGTACATTAAACGGATATGTTTGCGTATCCCAACCTGATAACATATCACCTGTTACATGAACGTCATATTCAGACTTTTTAATTCCTTCACTAACCTCACTAGTTTGTTGTGTAGCTGCTGGCGTGATTAAATTTCCTAAATCAGTAGTAGATCCTTCTTGCATTAAATCTTGCTCACTCATACCTTCTGGCAGTCCAAATATAATACCTTGTATAGGAGTACCTGGTTCACTTTGATTATCTTCAGCTTTATTAGCGTTACTATTCTGAGTTATTATAACTTGTTTTTGAGTAGCTTTTTCTTCATTATTAAACTTCTCTTCTGCTATATCCTCTTCTAAAGGAGTTTCCTGTTCTTCAGCGCTTTCTCCAATATTCTTATCTTCTCTTTCATCGATTGGTCCTTCAGCTTGTTCTGTAATTCCTTGTTCAGTTGGCTCTGCATTTTGGTTAGGGTCGTTGTCTTTCGCATCTTGTAAACGTTTTAATTTTGTTTGTTGGTAATTTATTTTATGTTTAAGCTTTTCTTGTTTATCTAGTTCTTTAAGCATTAAAGCTTCTTTATTTTTAATATCACTAGTTGCTTGTCTCCAAGACTCTAAATCATCTGCTTGTTTATATCCATCTAGAAGATTTTCTTGTTGAGCTATTTCATCTTGTAATTGTTTTACAGCATTTTCTGACTCTGATAATGTAATATTGTAATCTTCAATTGCAGCGTTAGCTTTATTTTCTACTTTTAAAATTTCAGGATCCGTAGGAGTAACATCTTCATTTCTAACTTTTAATATTCTTCTTCTATTTGCTATTTGTAATTTTAGTGATCTTATTTTACTCTTTAACTCTTTAAGCTCTGGATCATTTTTAAGTTCTTCTTTAGTAGCCCCTGCTTCTTGTATGTAGCTAGTTCTTAAATTATCATATACTTCTAAAATCTCATTTAATCCTAACTCTAATGAATATATTTCTTGTCTTAAGCTATCAGATGTTTTAGCTCCGTGTATACCTTTAGTTCCTAATTCTTTATCTACCTCTTCTGTAACAACTTCTTTTTGTTCTAATATCTCTTCTCTAACTTTTCCTAATTCTGAATCTATTTTAAATTGTTCAGACATTAAAATAGCATAAGCTAATGTATCTACCCTACCTTCTGGCCCCCATATTACTTGTCTATTCCCATACTCATCAGTTAGTCTAATTTTCTTTATTCTTCCTGCTCGAGTTCTAACTATTGCATCTAATGGGTTAAGTTCTCTATTATAAAGTTTTACACCATCAACTTGGAACTCTCTCCCATCCTCACTAATTACTTCTACTTTCCCAACATTTTCTGGTTTAAATGCTTCTTCAAGTACACTGTCTTCTTCTCTAGATGGAACCTCTTCTTCTACTACCGGCTCTTCATTTAATTTTTTCTCTAAAACATTTATAGCTGTAGATAAACCTGCTTTTTGTGCAGGAGTTAAATTAGTTGTATCTATCTTTTTTAGTCTTTCTAATTTCTCTGAATCACTTTCATTAGGCTGCTCTGACATATACTTTCTATACTCATTAGCCTCAGCATCTCTAAGCTCCATTAATTTTGCCTTACCTTTAGAGGCAATTTCTGGAGATGCATTTTCTAAATCAACATCTTTAAAAGATTCTGAAGTCTCTGCATTCTCAACAGCTTCTGCTACAGTCTTATCTATCTTATTTTGTTTAGCAATAGCCTCTCTTTCTTCAATCTCTCTCTGCATTTCTGCCTGCACATACTCATCTGAAGATAATTTATTGTAAGCATCAATTGCAGAATTATTATCTTGTAATAGCCCCATATAATCTTGGGCTTGCTTGAAAAATTTATCAGCTGCTATAGGATCTGTTAATCTTAAATTATCTGCTATTTGCTGAAGTCTATCCCCAGTATTTTTTAATTGTTGTAAAGGATTATATTCAGTTGATGATTCAACCTCACCAGTTTCATTTTTAAGTAAATCTAAACCTTTAAAAGATGGACGTTGTTCTTGCAGTGCTCCGTGCACATCAAGTTGAGGCCCTGTACCAGCATAAGCACTACCTTGTAAAGAACTATCTAAAGTATCCTGCATTTGATTAGTAATAGAATCCATTCTTCTATTTCTATCTTTAATCTCAGAACCGTAAAATATTAAGTTACTCCTTAAGTTTTCTTGTTTACTATATACTGCGTCTTCTGCTGCTCTTTCTTCGGTAGACATTAACAGTCTTGGAAGACCGGATGTTTTATCTTGTAAAGGAAATCGTTCATTTACATTATCATATGTTTGTTCAAATCTTTTTAACTTTTCTATAACACCATCTAAAATTTGATCTTGAGATTTATTTGTAGAATCTTTTAAAGTTATTGGCTTACCAGAATTATCTTCTTGTGGGTATCCATAAGCACTCATAAACTCTGATTCTGGTAACTCTTTAGAATCTTCTAGCTTTTGTAACATTACATCAAATCCTCCTCTTTCAAGAGCTTCTAATGCTTGGTATTGTATAAGTTTAAACTGCTCATCTTTAAATGATTTATGATCTCCTTTTTGAAGAGCGTCATGCATTCTTTTAATAACTGCAGATGAAGCCTCAGCTGTTTGATACCTTTGATTTGTTTTGTCAAATATTCCACTATTAATTAAATCTGTAAGAGCTTGAGCATTATTTTTTCTATTAGTATATTGTTTACCCACAATAGATTGTCCTCCCCCCATAATACCTCCAGTTAAAAATCCTATTAAAGCAGATTCTAAACCTTCTTTAGAAAGCATCGCATCTCCTGCTGCAGCTAACGCTTTAGACATATCTCCATGTCCTCCATTATTATATTTATCTGTGTGGTAAGTACTAGAAAAAGCACCACTACCAAACTGCAAACTTTCCTGAACTGTTTCCCCCATACCATTTACAAAAATAGGCCTTAATCTAGATAGAGATTGTGCTACAATTCCTTGCTTAGCTAGTTTATTAACAGCTTGATTTGCCGCTGCATCAAACATAACATCTGTATTAGCTTTACTCATACCTTTAAAACCAGTTACTTGTTTACCAAACATAAGTAAATTTGTCCCCATAAGTACTGGCATTTGCATAACAAAATTAGTATTACCAGCAGCATAAGATACATTTTCAAAATCTTGTAATTTCTGCGATGGTATATCGCCTTCAGTCATACCTGGATGGTCTTGTAAATAGTGCTGAACTAACGTATCATATGTTTGTCTTTGAGTTTCTCTAGATTCTACAGATCCTTCTGCTAAAGACATCATAGCACCTGCTTCTAACATTTGTACAGCTGTTCTTAATCTAGTAGCTAAACTAGCTCCTTGAGTAATATTTTTAGCTAAAGCCGTTCCATTTATAATAGCTTTAGATGCATTATATATACCCATTCCTTTAGCTGCAGCTCCCACTCCTTTAGTTAGTAAACCACCTCCTCCAGTTGCCCACATAGTAGCAATAGATCCAAGAGAATATCCTACACCTCCTGCAACTTTATCTGCCCAAAAGTTAGCTGTACCCATACCTTGTAGCACACTCATCTCTTGTTCTCTCTTAGTATAATAGTTAGGCATATGCTCACGCATCCACCCATTAACTTTATCTACAGTTTTACCTACACCATTATCATAATAAGCTCCACCTGTAATTAACTCTCCCATACCTGCAAGAAATCCAATTGTATTTTCTGCAACTGCACCTAATGCAGTAACTCCCATTTTAGCTAAACCATTACCCCATTTATCTGCAGTAGATTGATGACGTGCTCTTAATTCATCCCAGTCTAAATCTTGACCTAAAGGTACATCATATTTTAGATACCTACTAATATCATCTTTACGATAAGTATTATATTGACTCCCATATAATTGAGATTGCATTAAATCTGGTGTACCCGCTCCTCCTCCTAATGTTACACTAGGTCTAACATTTTGCATAGTCTCTCCTGTTAAAGGATTTATAGGAGCTTCTTGTGGTCCTGTAGTATCTACAGTAGGGGTTCCACCCATAGGTAATCCAGTAAGTGGATTTATTTCAACTGGTTCTGTTACTAATGGTGTATCAGCCATATTATTCTATTGTTCTAAATGTATGTATAGGTTTGCCAAAATCTGGATTAGGTTCACCAGTTGGAAGATATTCTCTGGTATCCGTTCTTCCAGCATTATCTATAAATTTTGCTGCATCTTGAGCAGTTATAGATTGTTTTCTACCGTTCACATCTGTATAAGTTATTATATCTCCTGAGCTCTTACCTGTAGCAAAATTCCAATTTATCGAACTTGTTTGAACTCCATTTTTATCAAAGAACCCTATATTAGTTCCTGGTAATTGACTATGTCTAGCAATGTTAACTTCTAGAGCCATTCTATAACTAGGCTGGTTAAAGTATTGATCCATACCTGCTTGTTGTAAATTACTATAAGGGACTTTAACTACTGTAGTAACATCTTTACCATCTTTTTTACCTTTAACTTTAAATTGTAAAGTAGGCTCTCCTAAGTATGGGGTAGTATCAAATGTAACCTGAGTTACTGTAACTGCTGCATCATCCCATTCTAAATCGTTTACTAACTCAGCAGCTGTACCAGTTCCATCAGATTGTACTTGTCCATTATAAAATATTTTAAAGTTAGGATTAAGGAGTTTCTTTTCAAAGTGTGTCTTAACTGCTTTAGTGTTTGCAATGACTTGTTTATTGTTTAATCCAGGCATAGTACTAGAAGTCATACCTCCTGTTTGTATTTTAGAGTTATCTTCAAGATATTTGTCTATTTTCTTATCTCTATCCATAGTATACTTATTTTTAAATCTAAGCATATCATCGATTACTCGTTCTTTACTACCTTTTGTACTACCAAATGGACCTGCTACATTATAATCAGCTTTTAATATTTTATTCAAATATTGCAAAGCCTTTTGAGCCTCTCTCCATTTAGGATTGTCACTATTATTAGCAATTTTTTGTAGTTTATTTATACTCTCTAAGGCTTCGTTATATCCCATATCTGGTCGGTCTGAATATAGTTTATTTATTGCATCAACCATTTGTTGTCCAGTTATACTTTGTTTACCACCACCATATGTACTTTGGAATGTATTGTTTAAGAATTTTTCTTCAGCTTCTGTATCTGTATCTAAAGAATATCCTTTAGCTTTATATGCTTCAGCTAATCGTTTTTCTGCTATAACTTTTTGAGTTTCTAAAGCATATATTTTATTTCTATAAGAATCTACTAAACCTTCCATTCCTTCAGGTACATTACCATTCTTAATATCTTCTACAGTAATTTGTCTTAAAGGTCTACCATCTACATCTGTTTCAATATATCCTTGTTTAACTGCAAATGCTGTAGCATCTTGTAATACAGCACCTATCATATCATTATGTTTATCTATATAACTATTAACAGATTTAACATTTGTTCCTGAAGGAGAATTTATTTGAGACACACCTGTATCTTCATAGACTGTTGGTGTATAATTTGCTAAGTGTTGTTTATATCTTGCCATAAACATATCATCATATTCTTGTAAATCTTCTGTCCAAACATTATGCATCATATGAGTTGATCTAGCTACACCAGTTTTTCTCATAACTTCTTCTTGAATTCTTTGGTTTTTAAAAGCTTGTTTACGTTTAAGTATTAACTCTTCACTATCAGCAATACCTTCCCCCGGTAATAATTCTTCTGCATAATTAATTTGATCCTGTAAAGCTTCCATCATAGCTATAGTTTTCTTATCCGTTTTACCAGACGCTACTAACTCTGCTAATTGTCCTTTTAAACCACCGTCTTCTACATCTTCTGGATTACCAAATAAAGTCATTGATAAACTCTCTTTAATATCTTCATCAGCTACATTATAACTCCTCATATCTCCTACTTGATTAAGATAAGCTTGTACATTTGGATCAGACAATACATCCGCTACAACTGCATCTACTCTATCTTGAGATATAATTTCCCATTTATTACCTACCTGTCTTTCATACATAGCATCAGGACCTTGTCCTAATCTTCGTATTGTTTTTCCTCCTTCTGCAGCTTCTACTGCCTCCATACGCTCATCAATCATCGCACTAATATCTTGGTAATTTACCATTCTAGTACCACTAAAAAAACTTCCATCATCTATAGTACCATCTTCTCTTTTTTGAAGGCCATTATATCCTTGAGTAGATAAACCCATTGCATGGCTGTATTGCTCTTCAGAAATATTTCCTTCATTTAATCTTTTCTTAAGCTCCGTTTGATATGCAGCAACTTTATCATAATTTTGTTTAATAGGATTATACCCTTGAGTAAAATTCCTAGCATCCCTCATAATAGAAGTCCCCATAGTTTCATAGTCTCCTCTCCTTGCTCTTTCTGCTAGTTTAGCATTATATTCTGTTGATAACTGATTTTTTAATTCTTGGTCTCCTTCAAAATCTGCAGCATTCATTCCATCTACAGCTGCAGTTAATTCATCATCTGATAAAAAAGCATTAGTATATCTATCTCTTAATTCTTTATTTATAGCTACAGATTGTGGGTCTCTATAAACAGATTGGTATTGTGGTAAATCGTATCTAGCCATTATGCAGGGGTATTAAATTGGGTTATGAATGAATTAATTTGATCATCAGACCACTCTGGATATTGTTTTTTAACAAGATTTCTAAGTTGATCTCTTTGGTATATTCCTTCAGTTCCAATACTTCTAGCTAATCTTTCCTGACCTTGATATGACATAACATCTCCTGCTAATCCTGCTATTCCTTGAGCAGCTAAGCCCCATCCTTGATATTTCATTGCTTCTTGGTCATCTTTAAGTTTTTGTCTAGCAGACGCATTATATTGATCTATCTGAGTCATTCTAGCTACGTCTGCGCTAGATAATTGTGCATTAGTTATAGCTGCTTGCTGAGATCTCTGCATATTACTTATCGCCATTGCTTGTTCTAACTGTGCCTCTCTATTAGATATATCTATATTAGCTCTAGTTTCAGCTGCAGTAATCTTCAGATCTCCTGCTTGCTTTCTTGCATAAGCACTCATTTTATTTATTACATTAGCTGGTCCACCTCCTGAAGTCTCAATAAATCTATTAATACCCCTCATCTCTGCAGCATTAGTTGCTCTTTCAGCATTATAACTTACTCTTTCTAAATCCGATGCTTTTCCTCTTTCCGATACAATAGGTTTAGTAAATCCAGGTTTATATACAACTTGTTCTGCAGCAGGCTGTTTATGGAACATTGAGTATACTGCTGGAGCTAATTGAGTTGCTCCTGCTACATATGCTAATCCAGGCACGTCTCCTTTTCTCGCTACCTTATCTTGCATTTGATCATAAAGAGATTTAAATTCGTTTCTTTGAGTAGTTGTCATTCTATTAGGCCCTAAAACAGTAACAAGTCTATTATAATCTTCTTGTTGTTTTGCAGTAAGTGTTCTACCATCATCAATCATCCTTTGTAAATTATCATACATTTTTTGATCTGCTTTAGAACCTACTAATCTTCCTTTCTTTTTATCTGCTACAACTTCTATTGTTGGGTCTACATCTTCAGCATCTTCATAATCTTCAAAATCGTCTGGCTCTAAGGATGTTACATAATCATCATAATATGAGTCATATGCAGCTTGACTAGCCTTACCCCATCCATAGCCTTTAGTATTATGACCTTGAGCATTAGCCCAATCTTGAAATGCTCTTTCTTCTTCTTTAGTTGCAAATGGACTTGTATACTTTACATCTGAAGATTTATTTGTTTCTACTGGTGGTGGTGGTGTTGATGTTTCTGCTGGTGGTTTTTTATATGTTTTTGTAGTTTCATCATATATAAAACCTTTGTCTAACATCTTTTGATGGTGCTTTTGTCGTTTAATTTCTTGTCCTTGTTTATTTACTATTTCAGTTCTCTTTTTACCTCCTTCTAATATTTGTTCTCTTGATATTGTTCTATTTTTTATTGCATCAAAATATTCTTTTCTTGTATATTCTTTATCTCCAATTATTGTATATATCTCTTTCTGTCCTCCTGTTTTATATTTTGCTATTCCCCCTAATTTAGCAACTTGTTTAGGATCTCTCCCTGCAGCTACTTCTTGCATTTGAGCTAACATATTAATTTCTTCTTGATTTCCTCCATTTTCTAAAATATCTTTATGCATATCAGCATATGATCTTCCACCTTCTTTTAAGTGTGATGAGAAAAAGTAATCACGCTTACCTCCTTTCTTAGCTATATTTACTTGATCCATAGTTTCACCTCCTTCTACTTCAGTTTGAGGATCCATCATAATACCTCCTTGGTCATGACTTTGCCCTATAAACTCTATAGCATCACTTCCTGGTATAGGTTGCATTTGTCCTCCTGGTAATCTTGTTCCACCTCCTTGATACTGTCTCATCTGATTATACATTCCACCTTTTTGATAATATTTTGGCCCACTAACTTTAATTCCTTTATAATCACCAGGTCGTCCACCTCCTATTTTTCCTAATGCACGGTTTCTATCTGCACTAGACATATTAGTCCATTCTTCCTCTGTATATGCATCCCTTCCAGATCCAAATTCTCCTTTTTTACCACCTTTCTGGTATTGTTGCATTTGATTATATATTCCACCAGTTTGTCTTATTCCACCATCTCTCCAACCAAAATAATTCTTTATACCTTTTATTCCCCATTGTGCCCCCTTCCCTATCAATCCACCTATAGGATTGAATATATTTCTAGCTATATTATGTACTTGTCTATTAGCATCTTTAAATTTTCCTTCAGGTAATACTTGATCTAATAATCCATAATGTCTAATATTACCCCATTGACCTCCAACATTAACACCTGGAAATATATCATATTTATCCTCTACATTACTTGTTCCAGAAGTAGGGTCACCACCAGGCCCATACATATCAGGTGCATCCCCTGCATTCATTCCTGTATGATGTTCCAATTGCATATGCTCTTGATCATATCCCATACTTTCATCCATACCACCTTCATGATATTTTCTTACTTTATTTTGTGTAAACATCTCTGGTTGAGAATACATACCTCCTTTTTGATATTTCTCTCTTAATTTATCTATGAATCTTTTTCTAAACATATAGTATTATTTTATTTTAAGCAGCATATCCATATCTAGGAGTTCCCATTCTTAGTCCCCCCATTTGTGCAACTACATTTCTACCTAGATCATATCCTGAATAAGTTTTTTGTTTTAATGCTCCTGCTCTAACCATTGATCTTTGCGAAGCAAAATTTTCCATTAAATCTTTATTATGTGCTGTTACTACTTTTTTAACTTCTGCTTTATACTCTCTTTCCGCTTTTTCCTCTGCTTCTTTTTGTTTTTTCCTTGCTTTAGCAGATCCAAACAATTCAGATCCTAAACCGTATAAAGCTCCCCCTACGCCACCAACCAATGTACCTACAGGACCAAAGTATGAACCAATTGATGCTCCAGTACCTGCACTTTTAAGCACAGATCCACCTATATCACCCGCAGTTGATGTAGTAGGATCATCATCTCCCCAAAGAGCATCAACTCCATATCCTAAACCAGTACTTATAAGTCCAAGCCCTGCCCCAGAACTAGCAAAACTTTTTAGACCTGCTCCAATTCCACTTCCGGCTTTAACTACATTTCCTCCTGCATCAAGAACTATTGTTTTACCTGTTTCAGCAGAAGACATTACTGTTCCTCCTGCTGCCATTACTTCAGCTGCTAAAGCTGTTCCTGCCTCTCCTGCTATTGCGGCTGCATCCATACCTTGAGCTAATGTCGCCAATTGAGCTAGATTTTTAGCAGTCGATGCACCAGCCAGTGCCCCTTTCATACCCCCTGCGTCGTCTAATACACCTGCTACTTGTGCTCCTTGTGCTACCGTCTGCAATCCGGCTTTACCTGCACTTTCTATTGTTGCCAGTTGATCTCTTGTTTGTTGTGCTTTTAATGTTCCTGCTTGCTCAGCGGTTATTTTTCCTTCTGCTAGCATCTGGTCTATCTGTTGAACAGTATATGCATCTGCAGTCTTTAATCTTTCTTCTTCAGCTTGCATTCCTTTAAGCCTTTGAGTTTGAAGCGCTGGATCACTCTCTTGATATACAATATTAGCAGTATTTAAAGGACCACCTCCTTGACCAACTGATTGTGCGGTATTATCCTGATACATACCACCTGTGGGGAATTTTCTGATTCTTCCTATATTATATCTACTTTTATAACCCCCTGTATTATACATATTAGGGTTTAATTTCTTATTTGTTAATTGTCTTAGTCTCATTTTATCTGTATAGTTTACGTATTACTACATTTGTAGAATACAAATTTAATAAATTATTTGATATATTATCATAAATTAAACGAATTCCTACCCATTTATCTATAAATTTACGTTTTTTATCCCAACTTTTAGTTGTATCTATGTAAAATGGATTTATAGTTTCTGTCATTCCACTTATAATAAACATTGAATTTATAGAAGAAGTTGTTAGAGTTCCTGTATTTTGTCCTCCAATAATATTAGTTCCGGTTGCCGTATAATAATTACTTATATTAGGTAAATTTAAACCTGTTGTAGTATTGCCTGTTTGATCTACTATAGCTGCTATATCTCTAAAGGCGTTAATTTTCCAACTATTTCCTACTCGTCTTGTATTGATTAAATATTCTACTACTTCTTCTCCTGATATTTGAAAAGTATTATATACAAAAAAACTAGTAAATCCATGCTCTAATACTGAAACATGAGATTGATTTAAAGTTTCCAATGTATAAGCAAAAGAAGCTAATAATGCATCTGCTGTTTTAGACTCATTATGAATAAATTCAAACTCAAAAGGATAATGAGATACACTCTCTAACCATTCCTCAGTAGTATAAGATCCTGTTGAATTTTCTTGATAGATTATTCCATGATTAGTAAAACTATTATGTTTCCAAATTCCTGAATTACCATAAGTAGTTCCAGCATAAGCTAGCATATCTTGTACATCAAAAGATAGACAAAATGGATCATAAGAATTTGTAATCATAAATGGAGTACAAAAAGTAATATTATCATATTTATCAGTAAGAGAATAAAAATCTGTAGATGTATTAAAATAAAGATAAGGAATATAGTCGTGAAAACTACCCCATACTGATAATTCAGTATAAAAAGATATAGTCCAACCAGTACATGTAAAATATTTAGATTTACAATCTAAAGGTAATGGTTTCCAATGACAGGGATATTGACCTAATAAAACTGTTTTTCTTTGTGACCATTGTTCATAAGTACATTTCTCAGCATTAAATCTAATTTTATTTAGTGCGTGAGTAGAATTACAAGGAGGACTTATAGTAACATTTTCTAAATTATAATACTCTATAAAGAGTGCTGAAGGTACAAGTTCTCTTTTTGTTAACATAATTCTTTTATGTACAGGATCATATATAGAATGAAAACCCATTCCTCGTATTGGATTATCTATATCACATCCAGTATATCCATAATTTTCTAATTCAAAAGGCATATTATCTTCAAACCAATTAGACATTCCTAAGTTACTAATTTCACTTAATTTATCTTTCATTAAAAAAACTTTCTTAGAATTACCATCAACAAAGAAATATCCAGCTCTACTTGTTAAAGCGGCCCATTGAGATTGAGTCCCTCCAAAACCACCTTTAGTTTGAATTACCTCATCTGGTTCTTGTTGAAATATATCTCCACTTCCTACAAAAGCTTCACTACCATCCTTCATCTGCATTTGTTGTTTACCTTTTGCAGCATATAAACTTTCTTGCATATGGAAGTAAAGTAAATTATTAAAAGACGATAACTTCCATAAATCACCTCTATGTTTAGGTAAATCTTTAAATTGATTAGCTTTAAATATTCTATAATTATCTATTAAGCTAGTTGTATCCGTCTTAACACTTCTATGAGTTCTTGTAGGAAAGTCATCTTGATCATCTTGAAATAACGGTAAAGGAAATGCTGGTCTTATGTTATTAACTTCAGAATAATTATCATTATATTTAATATTATCTATATCAGTTAAGTCATGTCTTACTGCAAGGTTTAATAAATCTTTAGCAGGAATACCTGGAAAATATGAAGATTTAATACTCTCAATATGTCTAAAATTTATATTATCTGGAGATTCTACAATGTGATGGTATCCAGCTGCTCTAGGATCACAATTTCTCCCTTCATCATTATATGTAATTGATGATGCAAATCCATATCTACAAATAAAGGTATCTCCTCCAAATATATGAAATTGTCCCCAATCTTCATTATATGCCGCTCCATTATTTGTTCTTTGAATTTCACTTTGTAAAGTATAAATACTATAATCAGCTGGTTGAATAACATTACCAGCATCAGTGCTATATGTAATTTCTACAGGTTGTCCTGATGAAGGATTTGAAAGACTATATGGTAAAGCTTCAATAGCATCATTATCCCAAAACACAAAATTATTTAAATCATTTCCTAAAACCTCAAAGCCTGTCCATACTAATTCTTGATCATCAATAGATTTATATACATCAGTTTTAAAAGCACATAAATTATCTATACGTAAAGTAGCTGTTCTATTACATCCACTAATAGGAGTTTGATTTGATGTTCCAGTAAGACCTGTTAAAGGATCTCCTACTAAAGTAAAAGGTATTCCATCATCTTCATTTCCAACCCCATAGTGTGAATACTCGCTACAACCACCATTTGGACTTTGCCATAAAGCTGCCAATTCATGTCTATCCTTTAGACTATATATAATTGTACTTTCTCCTTTTTCATTAACAACTGTTCCTCCAAATCCTAACGATTCTGCACTAAAAATACTATCACCTTTTAAATAAGTTATAGCTTTTTGACCTATAACTCTGGGAAGATTAAATGGTTTAAAACTATTATACCATCCATTTGTATCTGTAGTTTGCATAATATTATAATGACACCCTATAAAAAATGCACTTCTAATATGCGAACTCCAACAATTATACCATTTATCATATCCCCAGTTCTGTTGTATTCTTTTTAAAGGAGGAGTATATTGAGTATCATATATTATCTCAGTAACCATTTTTTTATCTTGAAGTAGATGAGGACCATTCCATGCAAAATTTTGAACATGGTATACTGGTTTAATAAAAGTTGCAGCAGATAAACTATTTCTAGTTCTTAATAAATGAAAATCTGGATAGAAAAAAGATTTATATCCATTATAATCCGTAACACTATCCGCACCTTCATATATATATTTATAGGTATCATAATCAGTATTCCAATTACCATAAGGATGTTTTCTAAGTACAGCTATACTTTCATCAGATAAAGTTGACATAATCTCTTGTGGATTATCACTCGTTATAGTCGAAGCTTCATAACATATTCCTATCTTTGTCCTCTCTGGTATCATTGGTAGAGAAGGTGCTTGACCTAAAATTGATTTATTAGAATGATCTCTATTTGCGTAATATATTCTAAATCCTTGTACTTTATCAGCTATAGATTTAGGAATTTTTATATCATCTAAAGTAAATCCTAATGCTTGTACTTTATGTTCTATTTTTACATCATTTAAGTGAAAATCAGGTATTAACTGTGGATCACTAGCACCAGCTATAGTTTTTACTTTAAATTGTATCTGAGAATGAGAAACATTATATTTATGCCATCCTAACGGATAGGCAGTAGGATTTCCTTGATCGTCAAATTCAGTATCAAAATCCATACATCCACTAGCATACATAAGATTCATTTGTTCGTCAGCATCAAGGTCAGTATCACCAAAAGTAGAGGAGGTCAACTCTTTCCATCCTACAAGTCTAAAATAAATTTTATCTCCGTGTTCAAGATCAAACTCCCACTCATCAGCATCTTCCATACTTAAAACATTCCATTGTCTAGTATGTTCTACATTAGGAGAACTATTGCCATAATTACTACAAGCAGGAATTTCCTTCCCATTAACATATTCTGAACCATCAGCTAGTGGGGCAGGTATTGCATTTGAGCCAATAGTAAAATTTGCTCCTCCATTACTTAATGTTGTTCCTCCATTGGCGGATTGGTTTGCGTTGTGATCTATCCAAGTTCCATCAGCTTTCCTGACTCTAGCTACCACAGCGCAATTCGTTTGGTTTGTAAGAGTTGCAGATGACCACCATGCGGTTATTTGAACTTTAACATTTAAAGTTGCAGTATCAGGACAAGACGCTGTAAATACACCTGCATCACCATCCCACAAAGTATCAAAAGCATTTAGTTGTTCAATTGATGGGTGTGTAACTCCAATATTAGTACCTGGCATAAATGAATTTATTACAGGACCAGGGGTAGGACCGCATACTTGTTGATATGAAGGTAAAGGTTGAAAATTTGTTGGTGCAATTGCAAAATACTGGTTAGTTGCTCCTGAAGGAGGGAATACTTGTCCATATGGTGTACTATCTCGAAATGTTAATGGCCGAGTAAGATAGTGCCAACTGCTGCCAGGACCATTTACACTATCTAAATACCCATTAGTGAAATCAGAGAGAGTTGAATCTATAAGAACCGTAGTAATTGTTTGAATAGCATCAGGATGTGCAATCCAATCATATGTATTTGCATTAGCACAGCCTGTATCGTATCCATAGATAGGGACCGATACCAATTCATAAATATCATAATTTATTTCCTCCCCAGTAAAACCAAAACTCCAAGTATTTGTTGCAGTATTAGTATTAGTAGCTGGTGACATATATGGTGTATTAGCAGCAGATCTTTTATAAATAGAAGCATCACCTAGTCCTATTTTAGATTCTGCAAAAGCAAAAAAAGTCACATCCCAATTCTGACTATCTTGAGGAAGTGTGGCAATATTAGAAGGTTCTACTTCACATTGATCTCCAGAACGAGTGCCTGTATCAGACATAACTGTAGTAAACTTTGAACTTGAATTTGAAGGAAAGTGATGATGCCTTACATTAATATTACTAGTATTATAAATTCCATCATTTCTTAAACTTCCTATTTTCCCAGTTTCATCCCATATATCATAATCATCAGTATTAGGATAAGTTTCAGTTGCATTCTCCCAATAGTTCATATTATTAGCTCCAGTGCTTGCACTTGTATCAAAAAAGTGAAAATTTCTAGAATATGGAGTACTTAACTTATGTAAATCTTCATAAATTCTAGTATTATTTCCAGAAAGTAAATCACTAGAACCACTTATCATATTAGTTATAGAACCAGTACCATCATCACCTAATGCAGAATGTTCATATATTTCTTTACCGTTATATGAAGCTAAACCTTGATCACCATCAATTTCTGTTAGAACAAGATTAGGAGCTCTCCCAGGTATATGATAAGCATAAGATGTGCTCCCATCTTTTAAAATAAAAGCAATATAAAATGCATATATTTCATCTCGTTGGTATCCTTTCCAATTTGTAATATTTGGAATATATCTATATGATTGTGATTCATCAACATTTCTATATGATCCATTAAAAACATTTACCTCACTATTACCAAAGCCGGTTTGTAGATTATCTAGAGTAGCATAAAATGTATCAAAGTTTTTAAATACTTTAGTTTTAGCTGATAGTTTTATATTATTAGCATATTTTTGATACCCTAAATCTTTAGAACCTGTTAAGTTTCCAAGATATAAAACACCATCTAGTTGATTTATTGTTTTAGCAGTTTCATAAGATGTTGTATCAATAATAACATCTTCTACAGAACTTGATGTAAAACCCTCTAATCCACTAAATGTAATTTCTTGCTCTTCATTATTATCTGGATTTATTTCAACTACATTTAATTTAAAAGCTTCTACTGCTTCTGCCCGTTTTCTAATAATAACAGGACGCATATATTTATAGTCAGTATTAAGATTACTTACTTTCCATTTAATAGCTTTTGAAGTCTGACTCCCTGCTTTAGCCCCATCCTTTTTTTGTGTAGGATTAGTATGATCATATCCCCCTACAATAGATACTGGATTGGAAACTGATACATAATTGGTTGAAACTTGGTCATCATCGACATAAGCTAATCCTAAATGATAAACACCTGTAAGAAGACCTCCACCAGTAGTAACAGATTTTTGATAAACTTCAGGTACCCAAAAAATATCATGTATAGCAATATGTGGTATAGGTCCAGAATTAGGAAATAAATCTAGTAGATTTAAATGATCCAAATGAGAATTAGCAGGATCTATTCCATATAACCATTCTTGTGGTAGTAGTACAGTGAATTCATCAATCCATCTTTGTTGCCTACTAATATTAAAGGCTCTAGGAGGATTTAAATCATCTGTCCAATAGACAATTAAGTCTCCTTTAGAGTCAAGTTTAAAAGTACCTTCTATTGGAAAGTTAGTACTAAATTGTAATAAGTGTGATGGATAACTTACTATATTAGGATTAAATAATGCGGAATATATTCCATCTGTCCATATCCCAATTTCACATCTATATGGTTGACCACTATTAAACTCTGTCTTATTTAAAGAAAATAAAACTACTCTATCATTATCTACCTCTATTTTTCCTATTACCTTAGCGTGAGGATCTCCTATATCTCTAAAAACCTTATCAAATACTGCATCTCCCAAATATGCATTTAATTCAGTACCTCCTTCATTAGAAACTGCTCCAGAAGTATCATTTAATATTGTATTACGAGCGTATCTCCAAGTTCCTCCAGGTTGATCTATAGGCCCTGTATCCTTAAATAATCCTTTTATATATTTTTTATCATTTAATTGTTTTGCCATTATTCTATGATTCTTCTCTTGTATTTAATTGTTCAAATGCTACATCATGCCTATTTAAATTAGGTATAAGTCTTACCCATTGATTCATAAACGATTCGTATTTATCAATATCTGGGTAGTTAGCTGCATTCCTAGCTTGTGTGCAGTAATACTTCCACTGCTGTTCTGCAAAATCGTATTTAATACCATTATTTTTAAACTGTGGATTAGATAGTAAAATCTTCTTATATACATACCAAAACATTGCTTCTTTAAAACTTATATCGTCTGGTATTAATGGGTAGCAATCTTCATCTGTTGGAAAAGCCATATAACTTAAACAGATTTTACCACTTTGAAAAGAAGTTTTTATATAATCATTATCTATTATATAAGTATCTTCATAATTTATATTCTCATTAACACAGTCATCACAATGCATACTCCTATGAAATGTACTAGCCCCATATTGTAATGGCTGCATAAGATTACTATCTTTAAAATATACATTTTCTAAAACTACAATTCTATTATTAATCTCATGTAAGACTGATGCTGTATCTGAATATTCTAATGATTCTGCTTGTGCTGCTACTATTGCATCTTGCAGCTCTGTAACTTTTGTTGTTAAAGTATCTAACTCTTTAGATGCTACAGGAGAAACAGAATTATTAATTGCTATTTGATTAATATAATATAAATCTGTAGGTAGTAAGACTTTATGATTAGTTACTGTTAAGACACATTGTTTTTGATTTAATTGAGTAGCAGAGCCTATATGTTCTAAAGCTTCTCCAATCCATTCAATAGCATCATCAATCCAATTATCTCTACTTGGCTTAAGATCTCTAAATATCTTTCGTATTAAGACTTTACTTGATGTTGTTTTATATACTGCCATATTATTATTTTATTTTATTTTTTAAACTTTAAATATGCTAAATCATCTTCTTTTAACAAATGTATTAACTTCTCTTTATTTCCTTTTATTCCTCTAGTAGCATCAAATCTATATACTGATTTGTTTGGGATTTTACATTTACCTTTCCTCCAATAATACTTGCAATAAAACTCATCAGTATGATAGATATGCCATTTAGTTCCTTCTCCTGTTTGAGAGTTATATAATTTTTGACCTTCTTCTAGGAGCTCTTTTTTATACTTATTACTCTCCCCCCAATCTAATCTTGGGGATCTAGGATCTCTATCTTTTTTTATTATGGATAATGTAGATAGATTATTCCCCATATTAAATTCTTTACCCTCTAATATATAATCTATAATCATAATATTAAATTCATGGCAAATAGTAGAAAATAAAGACTTATCTATATCTCCATACTCATTTACGTAATCTTTATATATATCTGAAAGGTTGTGATTCATTTTTTATTTTTTAGTAGGTGGCATTCCCCCCATATCTTGCATTCTATCGTTAGTTGTATCAGATAATGAAGTTGCTAATAATTTTAATTCTCCGTTTAATATACCTTGATTAATTAAATTTAACATATCCATAGGTATAGGAAAATCTGATAAATTCTCATCATAGCATCCCCCTTGAATACAATCATTAAATTCTGTAACATCTTTTGGATTTTCAAATACACCTCGAATATTAATTGTTTCTAATCCATTTGCATTATAAATATATAAAAAATCATTTATCATATACGCTTTATAATTATCTTTTGTATATTTATCATAAGGTAAAAATTGAATCATATTTGAATCTACTAAAGGTATTGTATTAGTACCTGTAATATCTCCTACATATGTTATAGCTTCTTCAAAATTATATCTTATTGTTTTTGGTATAGATTTTACACTTTTATAAACTGTACATGTTGATGGCAAATTACAACATTGTGTAGCGTCTACCGCTTCTAAATTTACACATCCTAAATCTTGTTCTATATGCCTACTATTAAAACCATTTTTAGCATAATCTCTTCTAATAAAAACTGCACGATAATGTTTAATATTAAATTTTATTTGTTCTAAAGATATATGCTCATCGTGATTAGATCTGCCTCCTCTAACAAGATTTAATAGATTATATGCAATTTCATGTAATGTCATTATTTTTTTCTTTTTTCAAGGGATCGACCACCAAAATATGCTCCTATAACGGTTATAAGAACAAGTTGTAATAGGTCAGTCCACTTTGGTTCAACCTCAAAGTTTATTGTACCTGCATCTATAAATATCATTAATACAGTACTAACAACTAAAAAAACTAGTACCATTGGTCTTACATTTTTACTTAACCATGAATCAGAATTCATATCTGCTTTCCAGCGATCTGTAATATTCTTTTCCATTTCAATTTCATAACTAGCAATCAATTCTTGTATCTTTTGTTCTGCTGCTAGTTTTTCTTCTTTAGATGTATGTAAGTTATCTATTATTCCACCTACTCCTTTTACAAGTTCTGTAGCTCCACTTGAAAATATTTTTGTTAATATACTCATAATTTACTATTTATTATTATATTTTATTGTTTCTATTCTATTTCTTTCATTAATACATCAACTGCACTATCTGATTGATCAAGCTTTATAACTAATTTATACAAACTGTAATCATATTCAATATCATCTTTAGATAATAGTAAACTAACTCCAACCGGTAATGTTAAACTTTTTAAAATATAAAATGTTCTATCATCTATACTAACAGACTCAGAAGTCGGAGTCCAATCATTTGCTGAAGTAGGAGGTACTCTATCTGAAATCAAAGGAAAATATATAAGATATAAATCAATAACTACTGGATCAGAAGAATGTATATTAGCTAATCGAACAGAATATAATTCTTTATTACTTATTCTTCGATTACCAAGTGCAATATCTGTAGCGCTGTTACCTCGTATATTTTTATATATATATTTATACTTCATTTATTTATGTTGTTAATGGTATCTTTAATATTATTGTCCACGTAACAAATATTTCATCTGTGGCGTTGTCTGCAGTTGCCATTATAGCTGGTAATATAACATCTCCAGCAACTATTGTTTTGTTTACAGTGTTTGATATTAATTTACAAGGTCCTTTATAACTACTTGACCCACTTACTCCACCCGATGTATCAGCACTAGCTATACATTCTAAAGTGTACTCATGAGTGGTTCCAGTATGTCCATAATCAAGTCCATCGCCGGTACCAGCCCCATCAGAATAAAACAATCCAGCTTTAAAAGCTAAGTTGCTATCATCGTTTCTACCTATAGCATGAAACCCAACTAATACGCCAGCGTGTGGTAACACAATTGAATTTGCTGTGTGGTTTTTACCAAGAGCAGTTGAAGCTTCTAAAGTAGTTGTTGTTATATTACTATCAGCAGTCCAATCTTCGTCATATATACCTTTCGCGGAATTAGGAAACATCCATTCAGGATCACTACCATCATTAGTTGGTTTACCACTCGCGCTAAATGTCATATAAGTATACGCGTACTTAGTATTTATTTTATCATCAATAGCAGCAGATGTCATTAA
>Ga0098052_1000503_pt1 | contig 24843 bp, 18 predicted proteins | sample 15_taG_FD_81591 | JGI IMG/M metagenome (GOLD analysis project Ga0098052, IMG submission 81591) | Marine viral communities from the Subarctic Pacific Ocean - 15_ETSP_OMZ_AT15312 metaG | ecosystem: Environmental > Aquatic > Marine > Oceanic | place: Pacific Ocean | collected 2015-01-18
AATTAGATAAATATTATCATCTTCAAGATCTTCGTTTAGCTAAAGAGAAAGATGATACGAAGGTGTATTCAGTATAACCATGGAAGGTATATACAAAAAGTATGATATCATCTATGCTGACCCTCCGTGGAAATACAACAAGAGGGTAGGTAAAAAGAAGACTAGATTCGGTGGTGGTGCTGATGCCCACTATCCGATGATGGATCTTCAGGACATAATGAACTTACCAGTTGCTAATATAGCAGCAGACAACTGTGCTTTGTTTCTTTGGACTACCTTCCCTTACTTGAATGAACAAATAAAAGTTATTGAAGCATGGGGATTTACCTATAGGACACTAGGGTTCAGCTGGATCAAAACAAATAAAAAAAATAACCAACCCTTTTTCGGGGTTGGCTACTACGCTAAATCAAATTGTGAAGTTTGTTTGTTGGGTGTGAAGGGTAAGATGAAACCTGTATCCAATAAAGTTTCTTCAGTCATTATCTCTCCACTAGAAAGACACAGTAAGAAACCTGATTGTGTCAGGGATAGGATCGTAGAATTATTTGGGGATATTCCAAGAATAGAATTGTTTGCCAGAGAAACGGCAAAAGGTTGGGATCATTGGGGTAATGAAGTTGTATAACTTAATTAAAGGAAATTGTCTTCTACCGGTGAAAGAGTGCGAGTTTTGGGAGTATCACTCATCCTCTGAATATTCACTACCCGGCAGCAATGCCTCGACGTCTTCTTTATATTGAGCACCTTCGTCCGTTGTTGGACTCCAGCTATCAACCAAAGACTTAAGTTCAGAAGAAAGATCACCCATGGGCGCGCCAATTTCCAAGACTTCAATTTCCATATGACCTTCTTCAGGTGCTTCCTCTTCCTCATGAATGGCTTTTACTTTATCAGCCATTTTATCTCTCATATCTTTTTTCAGCATTTTAAATTCTCCTTATGTGTAATTGTTAATATGCTTGTTGTTATATCAGCCATGTTTCCACTTTACTGCTAAATCAACCATTGCCTGTGATCCTATATAAACTAGTGTTACAGCAACCCAATCGTCACTTGTTAAACCTCCGGCCAATATTAAATAGGTTGCTGTACACCAAGCTAGGAATTTACGGGATATAAATCGGTTAATGTGTTTGTCTAACCATGCTTTTGTTCTGGCCATTATTCAGGCTCCGTTAATTGTTCGAATGCTGTGCGCAGATTAAATTTAGATGTTGGATATCCGGCTGATGCATCGAAGTATTCAAAGACTGAAGGTGTTTGAAAGCGTATCTTATCACGTTCTGCCATCCCCCAATCTCCCTGCTTTTCCTCTGGGCTTAAGCTTTGGTATTTTAAAGTTTCTTTATCTAGAATATCTTCTCCTATTGCCATTCTTGGTGTTGTACCAAACTCAGTTGGAGCTGCACCTGTAAGTGCTTTAACTTCTGCAGCTGCTCTTTCTGTATCAGCCTCATAAATGTCTTGACGATAAGTAGGCTCAGTTGCCAAACTAGCTTCCCAAGATCTAGGTCTTACTAATGAAGGGACCCCAGTATGTACAGCACCAGCAGTTTCTTCTCCTTCGGGAGCACCAAAAATTGGTCCAACATATTGTGGATCCATTTGTTCTCGTACACTTCCAGCTGCTCGGACTACACCCAATCCACCAAAGGTTAATATATCAGGAATTTGCCAAGCCCATTCTTCTAATGCTTGTCTCTTGGTATATTCTTGTGTTCGTTCACCAGTACGTCGGGCAGGACGTCTTCCAGGTGGCAGACGTGGATCAGGTTCATATCCTCCATAGTATTCTTCACTTGCCCATGGGATATCGGGGTTAGTTAATATTTGAATCAGATCTGTAAATACCATAGTACCAATTCCTGTAGCTACAGCTCTATTGATATTAATACCTTGAATTCTTTGTTCAATAGCTGTAATCGCTTCAGGATGTGTTTTTCTAGCTACATCTAAAGCTACAACAGCCTCCTCGCCAGCACGTTTAGCTAAAGTATCTAAATGTGGAATAGGACGGAATCGTCCAGAAGCAGGTTTTGTGCTTTCAGGATATAATTTACCTACATCGATTGGTGGTATTCTTATTGGTTCGACAGTAGCAAGTGGACCTTCGGGGGGCGGAGGATCGATAACAGGTGGTACTGTCCGTCCATGTCGACCACCAATATCATAACCCTGTGGTCTTACAAGTGCTTTAGGTCTAGCAGTTCCAGGAGGTCTAGCAGTTTTAGGAGGCTGAGGATCAGGAACTGATAGAATATTTCTTGCGTGTTCTCGAGCCGCCAGTCGACCAGCTTCATGCTCTGCCCATGTCGGAGGACGGATTGCTTCTCCTAGCTTCATCCCAACACGACGCTCCAATTCTTGACGTGATGTTGTTCCACCTGTTGCTATTTTCTCTTCAAGATTGTCCCAAACTGTATGAGGAAATCTTTTAGTAGTTCCATATGGATCCTCGCCTTTCCACTTTTCTATACCTGCCTCTCGTTCTGCCCAATAATCTGGAGGCTCATCACCTGGACCACCTATACCTCCAGCCATCGCCATGGCAGCTCCTTCTTCTCTGTCTTCTGGATCCAAGAAGGGAAGCCCAAGCAATGCAAATAGACCTGCTTTACCTTTACCTTTGCCTTTAGGCTTACCTTTCCTAGACTTTAATTTACCTTGTTTTGAATCTGCTATTCGCTTATTAGCAGCAGCAATTCCTTTATCAATCTCTAAAATATTCTTTCTAGCTACGTTGGCTAAAGCAGCTGCTTGATTTCTAGCAGCTGGGGTAGGACCATTTCTTGCATCATCAAGAGCACGATTAAGCGCAGCAGTTGTTCGAGTCTTGTCGGTAGTTAACTGTGTTAAAACTTCATTCATTTCAGTTTCAATACTAGTGGTCACTTTCTCAAATTTAGGTTTGGGTTTTGCCTGTTCTGCCATGGCAGCATCATTAATCGACAATATAATATTAAGCTCCTCCATCATTTGTCTTTCTGCCCCCACTAACTCTTCAGGAGACATTATGCCCACAGCTTCTATTACATCTTCTATCAAATAACCTGTAAATTCTTTCCATCGCTTTGCGAAATGCTTCATGTCTTCTTTCTGCACTTTGCTGATATCGCCTCCATAGATAGCATTAGCAATGCCCTGTTTAAAAACAGCCTTCTTGGGACGTTCAACCCAATAAGGATCAGGAAGTTTAACAGTCATCCCTGCTGTCCTAGGCTTACGTCCTCTAGTATCATCTAGATGACCACCTCTACCATACTGTTCTAGAATTGGTTTGGCTAATGAGGGTCTTTGAGTACCGCCATAACGTGTCAGCGGTTTGCCCTCATCTAGCTCGATATACGGCTGGCTCTCTAATTTTTCTATATGCTGCATCTGTCTTTCAGCATAGTGTTCTCCCATAACTGGATCCGTTGGGCTAACTATCTCAGGTCTGGTGGGTGATGATTTAAATGGAGGGTAGGGACCGAAGACTGCTTCTCTTGCAGCCATAGCTGCAGCTCTATCCTGACCAGCTCCTGACCAAGACTTATGTCTAACAGCATAAAGTTCTGCTCCTGATGGGGTTGGAGTATACCATTTAATATTACGTGGATCACTAATATCCCAAACTTCTGCTGGATCAAAAGACTTATGGAATAGTGACTCACCAGCCTTATCTCGTCTTTTTACAAAGAGAAAATCATAGCCCATTCGTCGATAGTGTTCTCCAACCAACACATCTATCTGAGGATAACTTAACCCAGTCTTTCCTTCTGTGCCTCTCAGCTTTCCTTGTTTCCTTAATTTTGAAAATTCCTGATACTGATCACCCTCAATTACTTTAACCTTATTAGGTTTAATCTTTTTAGCATAAGGTTTACGACCCCCCTCTGATCTCCAGACAGTTGTCGGTTTATCAGTTGGTAAATCTTCCAGCCAATTCTCTGGTTTGTCCCCAGCAATAGGAAGAGTTGCAGCAGTCATCCCTGCTGTCTTAGGCTTACGTCCTCTAGTATCATCTAAAAAATCTGATATCTGAACTTCGTTCATAGCTTGAATATTCTTAGTAAGAGCTTCAATATGCTTGTCAAGTGAAGCAATTGCTTCTTTTATTACAGCAATGGTACTTTCATGAAGCTGCCTATACTGGGGTTTGATTTCACCGCTGCGAAGTTCAGCTTCATATCTAGCCAAATCCTGCAACTTTCGAACCTTTTCTGTTTTATAACGTCGTCTCTTTTGAGCTAGACTTCCTAGGGACGGCTCTGGTGGACCACCTACTGCTCCAGCCATGGCTAATGCACCAGCTTCTTCTTCCTCCTGTGAAGCAGCATATGCTCCTAAAAGAAGACCAGCAACACCTACAAGTCCCTTCGGAAATTTAATTCCTAACTTCTTTGCTTTAGCTAAAGTTGATTTAAGTGGCTTGGTATCTCCTCTATGTCGCCAGCTTACTATCTTAGATGCTGGACCAATAACTTCATGAATTAATTGAGCCTCCATTATCTCTTCAATAAGCAACGGGCTTTCAACTTTATTCATTATATCCATTGCCCAATCTATAAATTCTTTGGCAATCTTTTCGTTCCTAGCTAATTTACGACCAGGGAATTGTTCTTCGTTATAATCAGTCCCTGGAACATCCATGTACTCCGTGGCAAACTCCATTGCCTCTTTTTCTATTTGTTCAGGACTAGGTTGTGTGGTACCATATAGCATCCTCGACCTCGCAGCATCACTGGGCTGGAGTTCGTTACGTCCCCAGTATTCTCCTGCTACAGGATTCTCCATCGATCGTCTAGTTTCTGCTTCGTCTATAGGTCCTAGGATTTGTTGAGTTGCGGCAATTGGTTCAGTTGTCCAAACTTCGGGTGAAGGGCTAGCCGACATTACCTGTTTCAATTTAGGCTTCTCGGCAATGTTATTTAATGTTTCGACCAAACGACTTACCTTCTCCTCCAGCCCATGTGGTTGCCATTTTCCCCCTCCTTTTTTCGCTAGCTGTTCCTTAAGCATCTCTTTAACATCTAAAGGATCCATCTGCTTAAGAGTGTTAACTAACTCAAGCGCTTTAACATCGTCTATCTTCGAAGCTAATTCAATTGCAGATTCTAGAGGTATACCTACAATATTAGAACCAGGAAGGGGTTCAAATCTTTTAGAAATTCGGTTAATCGCACTTATTAACTGTTCTATAGTATAACCAGTCATCAGCGATCTAGTCAAAACATCGGACACAAGACTATTAAAATGATGTCGTGTCATAGTCATAATAACTGTGTCGTTCCAGAAAAGAGGTCGACCCCATAGCTGTTTACCAGTCGCACGATATAAGGTAGCCCCTTCTGCAGGTAATTGAATTTTCTTCCTAGGATTCCTAGGATCGGTATATGTCGGTCCCTTTTCAGCCATTATTCTTTCTCCATTAATCTTTCAAGACGTAACGTTATAACTTCTAATCTTGTAGTCACAGTCTTTAATTGACCTACAACTATCTGAACTTCTGTTACATCCTTTTCCAATGCTGACAATCTCCATTCAGTTTCTGCCTTAACATATCCGACCGTAAAAACCCATGAGGCTAATACCAATAATAATGTAAGCATATGTTTGCGTAACCAATCCATTTATTGTCACTTTTTTCCCGTATGTTCTTTAAAGCGTTCTCTCAATATATCAAATAAATCACCCGACATCGGATCTAATATTTCATCTGGTTCGCCTCCTATAGGTTCGTAAGCCCATGCGTCTGCTGCATTCGGTCCAGTTTTCCACGTTCCATCACCTAATCCGTCTGTTGCGCCTGGATTCCCGTGTTTAATCCACCAATCTTGATCACCGTAAGCACCCATAGGATTTGTATCACTTACCCTATCGGGATACCAACCGCCTACACCTTCTGGTAATTGAAGACGCATAGCTTCTATGGCATCCTCCTCTGTCTGATGCTTAAGATTCATTTCATTCCAGGCAGCTCTTTGTTCCTCTGTAAAGAGAGGCGCTTCAGATTCTGGCAATTTACCTTTAAAGGGTAAGAAATTAATTACTCCTTCTTCATCAATTTCATAAGCCATACCACTTTGCCCTGCTGCAGGATTTACTCCATAAAGTATTTTAGTTGGAGTTGCCTCGACTTCTGTTATAAGATCTGCTGCAGCTTTTTTTCTTGGATCAGAGCCATATCTTGTTGCTCCTTTTTTATCCTTGATCAAGTAGGGGTATTTTTTAGGTTTGTCAGCCATTATATATTTATCCCATAAATACCATAACGGCACAAGGGGTAGCACCAGATTCATAAGTGATGTCAGTGCCACCACCCCATGCCAAGAACAGGTTCGTCCCGGCTGTAATTTTTACTCCTGTTCCCGGGCCGGCCGTGCCTCCAACAAAAACGTCATTACCTGTTGACGCAGAGATCAGAAGCCCGGTAAACCTAGGTAGGCCGCCGGCGGGGGCCCCTATAGCTGTATTAATTGCGGTTAGCAAAGAAGTAGGTGCCGCCGCGGCTGCGACCATTACCGTCATAGTTTGCCCGTCTACTACCGGGTTGTTTGCGTATTGTTTTGATGATAAGCCCATTTTATATTTCCTCCTATTGTAATAAAAATATTGTTAAAAGCTAATTTTTAGGTTATTTAATTGCATACATGTATTAGTTTTTATTCCGCCGCTAGCTGCAGCTAATACTTGGAATTCTTTTTAATTAATTAGTATCCTTATGTTTTAATGATTCAATCTGGGAAGCATATTCTTCTTCAATTGCCTCCAAATCATTATTGATGGCCTGCAGCCATTTCTCTCCGACTGCTTCCACACGTGCAGCTTCTTCTAGAAGTCCTGCATCTTCTAGAGCATCAGCACGATCCCATATGGGCTGAATGATACTCTTTTTATATTCTTGACGAAGACCTTTAAAAAACCAATCATAACTCTTCCACAAATCTTGCTTCCTCATTAATTGGCCAGTTAATGTTCTCACAAACCACCTCAAATCACTAGTCTGTTGTACACTTGGATCAAAGGTTCTCCTACCAATAAACTGTTTAAAAACCTCGACCTCTTTAAGATCAGTTAAACCTAGGGTCGCTCTCAAAGCTTTTGAATAAGCGCCTCCCATCATCGCGCTAGCTAGAGTTCTAGAGAATTTACCAGCGTTAAAATCAAACCCTTGTTTCTCTGAAAGCTTAACGGCGTCCAACATATCAAAGAAATAAGATCCGGCTGTTCCCATAATATTAGCTAATGTACCCATATCTTGGCCCTTACCGGAATGCCAACGATGCCACCAATTTCTTGTTTTGATTATTTCTCTTTTCTCTGCATCAGATATATCCGGATCAGCTTTGATTTCTTTAATGGTCTGATCTAGATGCAGGGAGGTCGGTGTATAAATATCTGCAACTGCGTCGACACTATTTTTAAATGCGCCGGACAAGCCATCTAAAAGCTGATATGTTCCTTCATAAGGGTTCATCCAACGAAAATCTCTTGTCATACCATATCCTGGATCAACAGAGGCCTCGACCAAATGGACGCCCAGATCTTTTGGCAACCAATCTAATATCTCTTTAAAATCTTCATTTCCAGCCAATTGGGACTTGAGACCAGATACCACAGTAGCTCTTCGAAGCGCTAGCATAGCTTCATTCTTTGCCGCTATAGCGTTCAATTTTGGTGAATTAGTTGCGATCCATGGTGTTGCTGTATGGTTAACTGTGTGACTTACAAGGCCTTTTTGAAATCCCGGTATATCCAGGCTCTTTATAAACCACGTATAAAACGGAGATAGTATACCTAAAGCCGGGACTGATTTTAACATCTTGGCATAATTGCCCACGTCTGAATAATCAAATAATATATTTTTTGCCTTGAAAGAAGCAGTTTCTCCCAGCAGTTTTTCAAATGCGTTGTTCGATATTACCTTTCCATCAACCGAGAATGAATTATCTGCGTTTTTAGTTATTTTAACCTTGGTGCCTCTCTTTGGAAGAAGTGTCATTGTTTCGCCAGATTCAAGCATTCTAGATCCATTCATTAATTTCTTGAATTCATCGACGAATATTTGTACTTTGAATATTGAGTCACCGGCCTTATAACCCTTGGCCGCTAGCTTGGTGCCAGGTAGTGGTCCTGTACTCTTACCTCTGGTTAGCGCCAAATCAATATCTGCCATTGAACTATTGATTAAATCTGTATTTCTTAATGCCTCGAAGGTTATAGCGTCGTCGATACTACCACTAAAGGGCGCTGCCTTATCGCTCTTAAGATAGTTATGATACTTGCGTAAATTAACGATCATATCTTTAAAAACTAATGGGTTGGCATTACGTAGAGCCATAACCATCATATTGGACATAATATTGTTAATATGAGTACTGGGGTTTAACACCGTAAAATTACTTTTAATGGCTCTGTTCAGCTTGGCTAGCCAGCTGTCACCGTATAAAGAATTCATTGCTTTGTTTTGCCACTTAAGCGTATCATTTAAGCCTTTAGGTATCATTATATCATTGGGTCTATAACCAAGCAATTGGGCTGCATCTTTGTTAATTGGCTCAAGCATTTTAAAATGCCTGGCTAGATCATCCATCTCACTAGCTATATCGATTAATGGACGTCCTGTTTGCTGCGCCACCTGTTCAATTATATAATCTTTATTGAGTTTCAACTGTTGTTGCAGTTTCGTGAAGCGCGCCTTTGAAATTGTATCTGGTGTGCTGTATATAACAGGATGTTTTGAATCTCCCATCAATTCAGTTAATATGTCGATAGTAGAAACAACATCTCCTTCCGCGCCTACAACGCGAAGTGTTGGGCCACTTGCTTTTGGCTGAAAGACCTTACCTTTGTCGCCGGCCATTAAATCATCAACAATCAATTTATAACTTGCTTTTTCGACTTGAGGTAAAACTTCACGTGATACTACACCTAACACTTCTTCGGCAATTGTAGCATTAAGTACTTTATCCTTCGAAGCAATTGATTGCAATGTGCTTTCGACGTCAAACGTTGCACCGTTTGCTAGCTGATAATCTGGGAATGTATTATCAGCTGATCTAGCTGCCTTATTGTGTTCGATCCAGGTTTCTAAATCTGCTTTAATCTTTTTACGTACTGCTCGGTTTGGTTCAATTTCTTTAAGCTTATGCATAAGTTGTTTAAAACCAATCGGAGTTTCTAATACTCGCGCGAGATATGGTTTAGTAGCTTCAATCATAGCTTCTTGTATACTGATTAATTCAGCTGGTCTGAACCCACTATCTGATAATGCCTCCATTACCCGGGGCAGTATTGCTGCAGCATCAGCTGTTTTAAATGTTTGACCCTCGCCCTTAAACAGTCTCTTTACGTTATCAAAAACCTCGGCATACACAGCAGCCACCTCGATACTATTGATGTCTATTAACCCGCCGCCGGCCATCTCACGTATTTCTGTGATTGTTGCTCCTGCGATATCGATATCCGGGACATCAATAGGTTCAACAGCTCCTTCTTCACCTATTCTTCTCTGCACTCGCTTGGCTTTGGTTTTATGTATGGGTGTACGTACTCCGGCTTCTTCTTTATGAAGAATACGAACAGCGGCTTCTTCGAAAGCAGCACCCATTTTTGCTCTAACTTCCGATGGCTCTTCTAAAAATCTTTTAGCGATCCTTTCTAATTCAGGTGTGACTTGTGCTGAAGGATCTGATATCCATCGTCTTAATTTAGTATACGTATGCGTGCGCACAATTGGTTCAACCAAGGATGTCAGTTTTGTATCTATTTTTTCTGCTGCCTTCAGCGCTGTTTTGGCTGCAGGAGCTAGCTTCGTCCCACTGGCCGCGGCCTTCAAAGTACCAGCTTTGGTTAAACCCTTAACTGCTCTTACCGTCGGGAGCATTACCAAGGCAAGATCAATCGGTCGAGTCTGGGCATTATCAAAGATATTCGCTGGATTTAACAAATTTGTCATATCACCTAAAACAACTTCATGAAGATCTTCTGTTGTTCCATAGGCTTTTGTTGCTTGTTCTGAAACAACATCAAAGAAAGTAGAATCTTCAGGAACAAATTCTTGCACATTGAAAGGAGATGTTAATATTGTTACAAAGCCCTCGGCCAAGTTACCGATGTTCTTGCCTAGGTTATCGATAAAGTCATTATCCAAATACTCTGCGACGTGGCTTTGTGACTGATTGTAGGCCTCTTTATAGCCTTCCGGGATGATGTCACCTTCCATAACGCCGACTGCGCGTAAGGGGGCAGTACCTAGGTTATATAAGTTTTCCCCGGTAGCCTCTGCTAATCCAGCCAGGCCGGCTCCAATATTGGTGGCTACAGAACCAATACGCTCTGGATAGGTTGTTTCACGTTTACCTTCAGGTGCCAATGATGGCACCTCTTCCGGATCTGGTTGAGCTGTTGGATCTTCTATGTCAATTATTTCTGGCATTCTTTAATTTCCACGAATCTCTTTTAAAAGAGCTTTGGTTTGTTTCATCTTCTCTGTTCTGCTTCTAATACCTTGGATCCTTGAGGCCTCGTTAGCCCAGTCCTGATATTGTCCTGTTGCAACGTTGGTGGATCCGTGGATATTTGCCAAGCTTTCCTTTTTATTTCTTACGCCTTCCAACTTTCCGCGCACTGTTGTCCTTTTACCTACGATAGCGTCTCTCTTCTTTTTAAGCGCTGATACGTTCTGTTTCCACGTGATGTATTCTGGATTAGGCTTATTACGTGCTCTTGCCGCCGGCGCTTGGCCTTCCAGTGCGGCTAATGCATTCCGAGTTGCAACTTCCTGTTCATGAAGTTCTCCATCAGTGGTAACTAATTTGACGTCATTGGCTTCAAGCTTTGCTAATTCAGTATTGATCTGATCAAATTTACGGCCACTGGCTGTTGCCGCGGCATTGTTTTGTTTAACCAGATTTTTTAACAAGGCCCTGGGATTATTGCTTTTCATCCCGGTCTTTGCTCCGGTCGTTAATGATCTCTTAAGCATTCTTTTTATGTTTTTGCTTGAAGCAGCTTTAGCTGCAGCGCCAGACGTTCTAGCTTGCTGCGCTTTAATACCCTCGAATTCCTTAAGAAGTTTTACTTCCGCTTGTGCTTTCTTTGTGCGCGCAGAATCAACCAATTGGCGATATCTTAATTTGGCGGTTGCCAATTGCAGCTGCCCCTTTTCGGTGGTAGGCTTGGATTTCTTTGGGAACTGACTAACCAACAATTTCAGTCTTTTGGACTTTTCTGGTGTATCACCGCCTAAAGAAGCAATTGCCTCCCATACATTCGCCGCCCTGCCACCAAGATGTTTATTGGCATGAGCAATCAGTCTTTGCTGTTCCTTTATAGTACCAACGTGAGGCGCCAATGCATATAATCCTTCCCATGATCCAGGGAGAATTTTTGGCAATATCTCTTTGGGCGTGGGATCATATGCTGGAAATAATTCTTCAAAGGTGGGGACAGGCGCAGCAATAGTTTGCGCCAACTCCTGAAATTTATTGATTAATGGCTCTGCAGCTCCGGCTTGGCGCAGTAATTCCAGGCCTTGATTCGACATACCCAAATTCACAATCGCTTTAGGATCAGGCTCACCCTCGGGATCCCACAGATTCTCGACGAACTCAACCTCTGTTTCTGCCATGGCGGCCATTGGCCGGGCTGCTTCGTAAGGATCAGCTAAAGGAGGTTCTGCTGCTGTGGACGCAGCTAAAGGTGGTTCTGCGCCTGTTGCGGATGGTGCTGCAGCGGCAGGGCTAGCCGGCTGGTGGGATGGCGGAAGGCCGTAACTTAAGGTACCAGGCGATAAAGATGCGCCGGGTTTACCCACCGATGTCCCCCGCTGGTAAGGAATTGGTGTTGCACCGCCAGCTGAAGCCATTCTCGACCCGGGTACCTCGACAAATCCGCCGGCCCCACCACTCCTAGGAGCTGGCACCGGTACCTCAAGGGGCTCGACGTCTTTAAGAGTTGGTTTTGTTTCTGCCGGTACAGGCGTATATCCCATGCGTTCCCAGAAAGCTTTCTCTTCCGCGGTCCAGATGTCGTAGTCATCGATCCGATCGAGCAGTGCATCTGCCTTTTCTTGATCTGATGGCGGAGCAGCTAGCTGATGTTCTTGCGCGGCCGGTGTTGGATCCGTACGATATTCAAGTCGTCTTTTAAGTATATTTTTTAATTGCAATTCATATGCATCCAAAGCTTGTAGGCCGGCGGGATCTAAAGTTGGCTTAATTTCTGAAATTCGAACTAGTTGATCTTCAATACGAGCTGCAGCCGCTGTTGGATTAGTGGCCATGGCTGTTTCAAGTCTAACAAGCTGGTCTCCCATTCCCGGGATCGCCTGCAGCGCGCTAGCGAGTTCCTGCGCTTCTTTATATGCGCCGTGCATGGGCATATCTCCCATAAACCCCGGGGTATATGGTTTTTTGATAGCTTCGGACGTTGTAGGCACCGGCTCTGAGCCCGGAGGTGAATCACCAATTATGGTCCGACCACCATGTTTGGTCCCAAGTATGGTCGGCATTGACAATTTTGCGCCTTGTCCCATTATAGCCTCGCCCTGTTCCGCTTGCAAGTCTTCCATAAGTTTGGCATATGCCCAATCGGCAGCTGCGCCTTCAGGAATTTTCTGCGCCGCCTGTATCGAGGCGGCGTCCTCTAATAATTGAGGCTCATCCTTTTCGAATTCTTTTTGAGCTGCAGCATGCCTGGCTTGTATCGCTGAAAATTCTGGTCCTGCCAATTCTTCTTTTTGTGCGGTGATAATGTCTTCTTCAGAAGGCTGCATAGCACCACCAACTGCTTGAACAACAGAGGAAACCAATGGCGAAGAAGCATATTCTAATCCTTTATCGATATATTTTAATACATCATCAGCTGATATTCCTTTCTTTTTGATCTGTTTACGATTATAAAATTTACGATCGCGATCTTGCAGGCCAACATATTTAATCTTTCTTGCCACTTTATAACTCCTTTTTAATCTAGCGGATTTGTGTCGCCGGTGGGAACAACAGCACCTTCATCTCTTAAGCCGGCAACATATGCATCATCATTCAAGTCAAATAGAGTATGCGTATTCCCCTCCGGATCTGTCCATGGACGTTTAACATTAATTGCTGATAGTCCTCCCGGGCCTGTCAGGGCATCCTCAACTAGTGCAAATTGATTTTCCCATAATTGACGCAGCTGCGGATCGTTAATTGAAGCTAGCTCCGCGCGCATCTCATTTAACATAGCTAAATTAACATTTGGATTATCACCTAACATAGTATTTAATCGACTGGCAAACTCTTCTTTTTGTGCGACATAATCATCAGCACCGGTAGGCAATCCTTCAATCGTCTCGTCGATCGCTGCGGATTTTAATCCTTCAGTTGTTTCTGCTTCCAGTGCTCTTTCTTCTGCGGCTGCCATTTCAGCAGCTGCAGCTGATTTAGCTGACGCGCCTGTGGCGGATACTGCTTGAAGTCCTGCGCCGCTAGTCAGTGCACGACTGCCAGCAGTGCGCAGCGCGGCACCTGCAGCATGCGCGCCACCTTCTACAGCAGCTCTTCTTCTAGCTTCTCCGCCTTCACGTATTGTGCCCGGCAGCTTTTTTAAAGCGCTTTGAGACTTTTCTAATAAATCGATCGCTGCATCGCTGCGGGTTATAGTGTCTTTTGCCATTCTCTTATTCCTTTTGTTAAACTAGGGCTTTCTTTCCAATTATATATATCCAGGAGCCCTGGTATCCTTGATATAAATCTGTAATTAAATGCTTTGCGTTGGTGACTGAATCTAGTCCGGGCGTCGCGGCATCATCATTATATATTCTCCACGAAACCATTAAGAACTGTTCTAATCCATATGTAGTTGAAGTATTACCAGCAGCTACAATATCAGTTCTGGCTGCATTTCCTACTCCGCTTGGTCCGCCCCACTCGTTTGCATGTGATTGGCCAACAAAGACCGGCTTTCCTTGAGGATAATAGCCAGTACCACCGGCACCGACTAAAGGTATGTTTCTTATTTCCCATTCTGGATACTGCACACGATAAGGCTGCGTTGAACCGGCGGTACCCATTTTATTTGCGTTGCTTAATGTTTCCTCTAGAGGGTATTGGATCCAATCGATCACGCCGGCCATCCAATTGGTTGAATATACGTTTGCCGCAATCAGGGGGCTGCTAGCTGCATCACTCGCGATTAATTGATATGATGTAAACTCTGAAGCAATGCCTGTGCCCATTTCCAAGGTTATATTGGATTTGGTGTTGTTCCCTGGGCCGAGCTGTTCTTGGAATCCAAACGTATCTGTATTGCTGCCGGCGGTAAAGTTATGTGCTGCGATAACATGATGAATTGTCATTGGATATGAAATTGGAATAAAGCGACGATCAACAAGCTGTGTATAAGGCGCGGCATTTTGATAAGGTTGATGATCTAGATTGTTTACTCCATCCGCGGTTGCTTTAAACGCGTATAACTGTTGGAACATTGGAACAGCAATAACTTCATAACCAGCGTCTGCAGTCAAATGATTGAAGCGCGCAATGTTACAATTAGCTAAATAACCACCCTCCATTCTTTCTCTCATAGCAGAATCGATTGTGGTCATTCCAGTATTAACACCGTCCGCGGTATCTGCTTCTATTCCTGTGCCGGCCAAAGGTGCGGCCACTGGCGGTATTACGTTATCTACTACAATATTGCCCATATGGACGGGTATATTTTGTATTGGGCCATTAACAGCATCATTGTCCCGGGGAACCAATGGGTGACGAAATTTTAATGATATTTGAATGTTCATTAGGTCGACCGGCTCTCTGCCATCACCATATAAATTTGTGTTAATACAGAACAGATAAGTTGAATACGGTGATATATTTTTATTTAGATCAGCGATAACAAGAGGATTAAGATCTGCGCCACTAAAGAACGTGGAGTCTAATTTATAAGAGAATATCTCTGATGTTGGTTTGAAGTTCTCCTTATTCCCAGCTGCAGCTGTGACGATGCCATATGATTGAAGCGGCTGCTTGGCCATGAGTGATATTTCAACGTTGAGATTATGGTTGCCGGCAAAATTAAGAAGCCCGGAAGTTTCGATGGCTGTACCAGCGATATCGTTATGTGTTGCGCCCCCACCGGCTAATCTATAAGTAATTGCAGCAAATTCATCTTTTTGATCGAATGAGAACATTACCTCATCCAATATTATTCTAGGTGTGATATTATTAACTGCGAAGGTTGGTACGGCGCCGTCGAGTGTCATAAACTCTTGTAACGGAGGCAATACAAATGGAATATAATAAGGCGTATTTGGATTAGCTTGGTCCCAAGTATTTGTTAACATTGGAATATTTAAATTCACCCTAAACGTACCGTGAGGAGCATCAGTTTGATCAGGTGTAATAGCGGCAGCTGCCAATTCAGCCCTCATATTTTGAAGACTGCCATAAATACCATCAGGTGTAAGTTCTGTTCCTCTTGGCAACGTTACTTTGGGTTGTTTAGACATTATTCAATCTCCTCCAAACCGGTTAAACAAACAGACCAAGCTGTTGTATCAGGCTTATAGGATCCATTTGCTTCAGTCCAGCTGCTAGCAACGTTGCTGGTTATTGAATAAGCCGGCACTATAATGGCCAGGCGCGCTCTGCTTCTACGATGTAAAGGAATATTCAAAGCTTCCTTGTTCATAACCAAACCTAATGAGTTAACTCCTCCTGGATGTACAATTTGTGGTTCTGCAGAAGGATAGCCGCCGGCTACGAGACCGTTATAAGGCAGTGTAGCATATTTTTGTGAACCTTGATGAAAGTTATTCCAAGTCAATACGATATCGTTTAAACGTCGATCGTGTGAATTAAACTCGTCATCAACAGACAATTGCACTGATATATCATTGGCCCAATTGCCGGGTGTTTCATCTTGTGGCCAGGCTTGTGGAGGCCCTGCTACTGTCGACCATTTAAAATTATTCACATATCCATTAACAGTACCAGCTGGATCAGAGGCCATAAATATCGATATTCCCTGCACGATGAAGGGCTTATTGAAAAAGAAAGAAGTTGTCCAGGCCAGTCGATCTCCATCACCCGGCACTGGTTCAATTGCTGGTGAATCACAGCTTTTATGGCGATAAGGATTTTCATATGCATCCGGCGGCACACCAACAGTTACTGCAGTATCAGAAGAATTTTCTGTATACATAAAAGGACCATAGAGGTCAATTCCTGTGATCGCGACTTCCGGTGTTGGTTGGAATCCTTGCACAAACTGTGTCTGCATCCAGCGCCTCTTCATACTCTTTGGGGGGATATTGTTATAGTAATCAACAATATCATTCATCCCGGCTTCTAGACGATCGCCATCGATCGTTGTACCTTCGCTGAACTGTTGGTCTGTTGTTTCTCTGTTAGCTTTTTCGTATGGCATAATTAAATATTTAAACTCCCTATACTTGTGCCGGTCACACAGAAAGAAGGCGCCGCACCAATAACTGCAGCTCCAGTTTTGTTGTGACATCCTATGAAGTTAAGATTGGCAGCTGGAACACCGGCCGCATCAATTATAACATTTGGCACTGCAACATTAAAGATACCAATCCACTTGCAAGCGACAAAGTTAGCAGAGGCTGTAGATGCTATAGCCACATGTGTTGAAGGTGAATCACTCGTTCGTTTTTTGAATGTACAGTTATTAAAGATAACAACTGCAGTACCCTGAATATCAACCATTGCGCCAGTGAAATCACCAGACTGGAATGTGACATTATCAAACATCGTATCCGTCGTTATTGTGGTTTGTGTTGTTATAATTGTATTTTTTGCTATGCCTCCAAGCCTTCCATCTTGTTTCCTGATTGTAAAACCGGCTCTCTCTCCATCGGCCAAAGCAGCTGCGTTATTAGCTAGCTGCTCTTCCAACGGCATATCATTTGATGTTTGGATATTAAGCTCGCTGACGAGGGCCAATAGTTTATTGAACTGCTGATCATTCTGTTGGCCGGCCTTTGAAGCTCTGTTGGCAGAATATATATTTTTAACTATCTGTGCCATTAATGTCCTGTCTTCCTTCTTCTACTAGTAATAGGCCTAACAATTGCCTTTAAACTCATCATAACTATTTCTTCAGCCTTATCTTGGATATGACCGAATGCCATATAACTTATCCACTCACCTCTTACATTATCTGAAGTGGTGATCTGATTAACCTCTTGCTCATCAACTAAATAATTACCAACAGTGCCGGTGGTGTCATCCCATAAGATTTGATTATTGCCAAACGTTCTGGTTGATAATGCTGTGCCATTACTAAAACGATTGCGAATAGTTGTTTTGTCTAGTACTCTCTGTAGCGCAACTGGTACCGCAGCTGATGCGTCAATATCAACTGTTTGTGATGTCCACTCTTTCCAATCACTACCTCCAAGTGTATTAAACAATCCAGACCACCAGCCAGACACTAATGGATTTGTTGATTTGCCGTGAGATTTGATTCGCGTTGTTATTCCTCTGGCTTTAAAATTAATATTATTATTTATACCAACCTGTGCTGACTTATAAGCCCAATCAACTGGTTGTGCTACCGAATCTTCTTTATGAGGACTGGGGTTAACCGCTTCTTGCCAATATATAACGTTCGGGTGTATTGTTATAGGAGTGTGCAGGCCACCGACCGCATCAACCCATTGGCCTAACACAGCCGTTGTAGCTGGAATAGGTTCAATGCCCATAGAAGTTACCGGTCCAGTACCAATATAAAAGAACTTTAAATATATCATTGGATTGCGATAATCCGGATTTAGATTGAGTGAGTCGAGCGCGCCACCCGCAGCGCTTTTATGGTTCCAACCGGCGCCGCGCTGTGCTACAGCATTTGCTGACGCATATCTGATATGGATTTGATTGCCATTAACATTTGGTGCACCACCCAGGTAGCATTGCACTTCAGAAGCGTTAACGATTGGCGCTGGAAGGCCTGCGATCGGTTGGTTATGATATCCAATACCTGAATATCCTCTTTCATTGGGGATGGGAGATACAACTGTTTGATCCCATGCTCCAGCCGGAGTGCCGGTATAAAACACCGGTCTCCAATTTGTATTATCAAACCAGAAGTCAAACGTGAAATTAACTACATTTAAAGGATATGCATTATCAGTTACAGGATAAGCTACTGGCGCCTCGTCGGGTGTTGTTGTACTAATCGTCGGTGGCACAAGTTGAATTGGCAACACATATATTGGATAAGGAGGCCCTTGTCCAACCGGCGTATTTGAGTACGGTTCCTCTTTAATCCAACGATCAATATATATATTGCCGTTAGATCTGATATTGTCGACGACCAATGGCGCCGGTAATGTAGGCGCCACGCTAGCATTGTTTTGTATATACCATTTACCAATGATACGACGATAATCTTCATTATCAATTGATCGATCTAATCCTCCGCCTCTTCCATATTCCATTATATAATAAGAGGATATCAGAGCATCATCATCTATTGGATTGCCGGTGCTGGCATCTATGCTAACATCAACCCAAGTTTGCGTGGTTGGCCCGCCAATACAATAGATCTTTGTTAATCCAGTAACAATCCAAGGGTTTTCTATATTATTCGTGGCCAGTACATCGAAGTTGCCGGCATCCTCATTAACCAGTGTTTCTGTCGTCCACAGTGACCAATTGTCCCCATCTGATAATACCAGAATCTGATTTGTTTCAGGCATGCCAATCAACAACATGTTATTATGTTCCGAGAAAGACATATGGATGCCATTGGGATTTAGTTTAAGTGTAATCCCGGGAGGATTCGTTGTTGTCCCCAAGGCGCCTGATTGAGTATACCAGTTGTTTAACGGATTTGTAATATATTCTTTAAAATAGTTTTGAATAACACCAGATATAACAGTTATATTTTGGTTTCCTGGCGTACTGTATATACCGTTCTTATCCGCCCATATAAGCTGGTTATTAGCCATTGCAATGGCATTTGGAGACACGCATCCAATCTCGTTGGAAAGCTGCGTTAAAGAGCCCGTTAATAGGGCGCCCTGGACAGCAGGAGAGAATATCCAAGTTGTTGATTCAGTGAAGATATATATGAGATCTCTATATGTGTTAATAGCCACAATTGGCTCGCTCAACGAAAGGTAGGCGCTGTTACCGGCCAATATTGATCCGGGCTTTCCTGTGTCGCTGAACCATAATGTATTTGTTGTTGCGTATATATATGTCCCGTTAAGAAAAGTCATATCAACTATAGAATCGAAGATACTTGTTTCCAGATAAGGCAGTTCATTCTTGAATGTGCCTGGAGATATTGATAGGTTTTTTACCAAGCTTGTCTCAGATCTGCCTAAAGCCCATTCGAATCTTAGGTGATCATCCAACTGTTGGAATACAGATGCATCACCTTGCTGTGTTCGTGTGCCCCTGAATGAAGAGGGAACGTAATACCAAACACCGATATCTTCATTACCGAAGAATAGGCAGTCAGCAGCATGCTCGAACCAAGCATAGTCTGCTTCTGATTGGATCCAAGCTTGAAAGTTTTTATCTAGATTTGTTTCATAGTTGCCATGCAGTTCATATAAAGGAAGTGTACGATTGGTTGATGTATGTGAGTATAGCGGCTCTTCCCATCTCTCCCCGGTTGTTATATCAAATATGCTAACAAGATACAAATGATATATGGTGGTGGGCGATGTTGATTTAGATTTTGATATCCCGCCTTTCATATTCCCATTATCAAGCACCAATCCAGTACTGCCGCCAGTGGCAAAGAAGCCATGGATAATTGAAACAATTTGATCATGGCCAAATGAAGTTTTTATTAGTTGGGATCCTGTATGCTTTTCATATGCCCAAGATACTACTGTACTCTGTGCGATATTACGCATCACAGTTGTATCAAATTCAGCCAATTGACCGAAGCCCTTGCGCACGTGCCAGGCACCATTTTTATTATGCATATTTAAAGCAAAAGAACCCTTATCGGGGCTTATCGCTTCTATGCCGGCATCGAGCAGCTCAATTTCTTGTTTGTTACCAGCCATTAGAAAATGAAAGAATCCTCATCAATACGGCCGACATATGAAGGCCCATCATAATCTCTGCGCAGGAAGAACTCACGCATTGCAATAATTCTTTCTTGCAGCCGGTTCGCTGCCACTGGATTTTCGGCCTGCTCCCTGATAGCATAATGCTTGCTAGCCAGAAGGGCGATAACATCGTGGAACTGATCAAAGCGATCGAACCATACATGTAGGAATGGTAATGCGAATACTGTTACATCAATATCAACTGCATATTCTATCACCAACGGGACACCAGGCGCAGAATCAAAATAGATACGTGCGTCGGATCCAAGCCAATAACTATTAAAAGTTGTATATAAAGCTTTGCGTTCTGTGACGGCTTGATATTCATATGAATCAGCATGAAAATCTACGTTTGTGACGTCATCACTAATCGGCCGGTATATACGAATAATTCTTTCAAGTTTGTTGCCGGCCGGTACAGTAGCTCCTTCAATAGTGACAACCACATTATTAAGGTTGGTGAAATTTGGTGCAATCGTTGCAACTGATCGCTGGTTGATTGTATCGATACGTACTTTGGTAGCATACGTAAATGGAGCATAATCTGTGATCATGTTCCGGAATTCTTTATATCCCAATTGCAGATAAGTTTGTACATCGATATCGGATAGATAGGTCTGGTCCGGTTCATCAACATACTGCCTGAATAGATTTACTAATTCATTTACTAACATTAGCCTAGGCCTCCACCGTTATTTAAGTTTGTCATTAATGCCTCCACATCTTTAATCTGGCCTTGCCCTGCTTGTTGAGCTAAACCCTCTTCCATCATCTGTGCGCTAGTTGCAGGGGATCCTGGAGCCAACACCGGCGCAGCCTGGTTTGTAACACTGCCGGCTGTTGCTGGTTTTCTTGGGAATACTTTATAATTCTGTTCTTGCTGAATGAAAGCTTCCTGCGGCATGCCTGCTGTAACCAAAGATAAATGAATATCTCTTACGTATTCTTGGACCTCTGGATCCTGATCATAGTACTCTTCTGTTCTCATATAATCACCGAAGATATCTTTAAATGCTTCAACGTCATCAGAAGCAAATATTTCAATATGATGACCTTCCAATACTGCGTCAAGCATCTCTTGTGCATGCGCCATATTGCTGATCTTCTTTGAAACAAATGATTTTCCAGTCCGGAATGATAATTCTTTAAGAGCATCTTTGGGATCCAGAAGGCCAAGCTCAACTAACTCTAGTACCTTCGCGTCTCTATCTTGTGCTTCATTGCGGAATAGACTACCGGTCTGAATAAAGATCTCCGGTTCATCTTGAAGATCTGTATTGCCAAGCTCATGGAATATAACAGCACCGGTCTGATCCATCATCCTCATAAACTTCTTTCCCTTATAATAATGCTTCATTAGTTTAAGGACACATCCAGCCATCTTTTGGGTGGCATATTCAATATTTAATTGTGTAATTTGAAGCTGGCTCATATCTTGTGTGTTAAGCGCTTCAATTGCTTTGCCTGAAGATATACCAACTGCTCGCTTACCCATCGATGTACTATGAATACCAGCAATATCCATCATTTCTGATTGGAGACGTGAGATATTCTCAATAACATATGAAGGAATTGGTACACCCGAGAGCTGCTCTGGCTTACCTCCGGCTGGATTATAATATACTTTCTCGCCACTTCTATTGTTAATCGATTGTGGAGAGACACCGCATGCTTTGGGGATCAGCCATTTAGGATTGGCCATCAACTCAACGTTCTCAATAATTTGACTCCTACCTTTGTTATATAGCCACTGCAGATCGATAAGCGGTGCTATAACACCGATGCCCCATAGTTGACGGGGAAGCTCTGTATAACGTATAAATTGAATAGGAATTTCATCCAAGGGGTTATGATCACGGAAGAGATACGTATCACCCATGGTTACAGCATGCTTTCCATCGCGCCAGTAAGTCTCAAATATTTCAATTCTATTTTTTAATACAGATACTGGTGCATTATCTCCAAAGGCGCCTGAGTCATCAGATGCAGATGGCGTGGTCTTAATGGCCTCGCTATGATCCGGGTACATATTGGCTAGCTCCGATCGCAGCATATATGAACGAATGGAGATCCATTCTGATTCTTCTGGTTTGGATGTACCTGATTCAAAGAATAAATCATATGGAGATACTACCGCCATATTGACCTGATCTTTGTCTGGATCATAATATTCATGAAGGCCAACAGCACCGGTCGACAACATCCACTCTGCCATGGTTGCGAACTTTCTTTTAACATCGTTCTGATTCCAGAAGTATTCTAGTGCTATTTCAGCTGATTTAGCTTTGACGACGTCTTCAGATGAAGGTGACGCAGGAAGCGCGACAACACCTGGATATGTAATAGCTAAACGAGATAGGAAGTTACGGTATATGTTGAGCACAAGGTTAACTGTGACTCTTACTTTCGATTGTGGTGATTTTAAACTTGTATACTGTCGAAGATTTCTATCATAGTTAACCCATTGTCGTCCTTCGAGAAACAACAGGGACAGATCCCAAGAACGCGTTACAAGATTTTTATCTTGCTTGCTTTCATTAATAAGCTTATCAAAATTTCTTGGGTATTCATTTTCTTCTTCATGACTCAACATATATTAATTCCTAGGTAAACAACTTCAAGATATCCGGATCCATACCTTCTAGTCCGGCCAAACTCTTTCCGCCTTTAATGGAAGCTTGGCCAGGCTCTCCACCGTAGATCTCTTTGCCAGATGATCGAGAAGCATTTCCCATCAACCAATCTAGCCATGTAAACGCAACATCTTCGGGCTTTTCAGCATCAATTGATTTTCCAATTGCATCGATGCCAGTTCCCAACGCAGCAATGCCACCAGGCGCCTGCTTCGACCCCATTGCAATTGATCGATCTGCTAATTTTTCATACCATTGTTTATCTTCTGGCGGGGTTGCTGCAGAAACATCCGTTTCTTGGCTATATTTGCCTGCCGGGGGGGTTGTTGAGGCCGGGGCATCACCAGACGTTAAGGCTAGCTGTGCGGTGCCATATACGGGCTGTTTTTGAGCCTCTGCGGCCACTGCAGCGGGAAGGCTACCACCAGGCCCAGCGCCAGGGGATGATCCGACTGCTGCAGTTGGTGTCGCAGCTTGTGTTAAATTCTTTCCAAACGTTCTTGTTGGCGGTGGAGGAGAAACCACAGCTGCAGCATATGGATCGATGTTTGATGCTAAACCAAAAGGATCACCACCACCGAAGGCAGCTTCTTGTCGCGCAGCTTCAAGTCGTTGTTGACTAGTCTCTGCTGCTAGCTGCTCTTGTTCCTTACGATATATATCACCATATTTTCTTTCAAAGGCAGCTGCTGTCTCTGCTTCCAGTGATCCTGGTGTTGGAGCTGCCTTTGCAGCCTCTTGCTGGAAATAACCAGCACCGGCAGCGCCAGCACCTTTTGCTCCGGCGCCTGAACCCATCAGTGCTGCAGCCAATCCTTTATCACTCTCACCGGCAGCTTTGCTGGCAGCACCAGTACCGGCAACATCGCCGACGCCTTGGGATCCTGCAGCTGCAGCTAGCAAGGCATGCTTCTTGGCCAATTCTGGTTTATTCTGTAACTCATAACTGCCGGCTATAGCACCTTCCGTCAAAGCTTTGCCGGCTGCAGTAACTGCTGCACCAGCTGCCGGGCCTGCATATGCTGTTGTAACAGCGCCTCCAACATTGGATAGGATATTGCCCAATAGCGCTCCCCATCCTTCTTCTTCACCTTCCGTTAAACTTTCTATCTTTTGTTTGGCAGCTCGTTCAGCACTAGCAACTCGGGCTTTAAGTTTCCTTTCTGCGCGCTTAATCTTTTGTTCTTCTTTCCAACTAGCCATACATTATCTCCCGGGGTTAAGGTCTAGACCACATATCAGCCAAAAGAGAAGGACTTTCGTTATTGCTGAATTTAATCATATCTTTATATTCGTTTCTTTTAATAAGGGCGAGGATCCCAATGAGGACATTAATATTAATCAGTGTTAAGGCCATTAATATTTCCAGTATCAAACTCATTGGGATCCCCTTACGTAAATGCCTGCCCCGAAGAGCAGGACTTTTTTTTATAGAGCCAGGCCAGTTACAATCGCGTTAGCACCAGGACGTGTGCAAACACAGTCGTAGTACCACTTCATGAAACCTTCCCAAGCGTCAGCATTAGCAACGCGAGAGAGGACTGAACCATCTAGATCCGCAAATTCTGCAGAGGAAAGCTCGCACATCTTCCAGGTTTTGGTACTCAGATGAATAACCAAACCGTTGTCGACGTGACGTGACACTTTCACCGGGACGCCAGCATAACTGAAGCCAGTGAAACCACCGTCGCCTTTAACTCCTGTAGTACGCGAAGACGTATCCATCGCGATATTGCCAACCAGAAGAGCAGCCATTCTAGAACGCTGCGCAGGATTAACCAACAGGTAATCCGGAGCTTCCTCACTGCCATTGGCAGCCAGAGCAATAATATCGGTTACTGCCTGGAAATGCCGATCAAGGGACATTGCCGTACGTGCCAGTGGCGCGGCCGCAGTCGTTGTCGTAAGGAATTGCGCGCGCAACGTTGCGTTAGCAACTAATGCGCGATTAAGACCAAAGTGAACGCCTGAAGCCAGGTTGCTGTAAATGCCAGAAGGCTCAACATCCGTGATCGCAATTGCACCGGCAACTGTCGGATCAGCTTCAAGAGCTAGAGGCAAGAACTGTCCTGCCGGGCCCTGCGTTGTGGGAAAACCAGCAGCCGCGGCGAGGCCTCGGACTGTCAGCTCGATCTGGCCAGC
>Ga0098052_1000509_pt1 | contig 24681 bp, 30 predicted proteins | sample 15_taG_FD_81591 | JGI IMG/M metagenome (GOLD analysis project Ga0098052, IMG submission 81591) | Marine viral communities from the Subarctic Pacific Ocean - 15_ETSP_OMZ_AT15312 metaG | ecosystem: Environmental > Aquatic > Marine > Oceanic | place: Pacific Ocean | collected 2015-01-18
AAAAAACTTTCCCGAATTCCTGGATTGGCCTTGACGGGCCGTCGATACCTGTCATACTGAGCAAACAAGACACAAAACAAACTTTCACCACTTCACAAGGAAACAAGACAATGTCGAAAACAACCACCACCACGACAGCCGCCGAAGCCGCCTTCAAAGCTTACACAAGCCTGCCCTTGACCGTCGCCCGCCTGAAGCAAATTGACGAAGCCGCCGATCGTTCCGACACAATGAACGAAATCGAATGGGTTGGTAATATTCCATCAGGCGAATTGAATGACTTGTTCCGCTTCGGCCTGGTCGAATGGTGCACGTCAGATACAAGCTTCCCGACTGAATACTTCGAACTATCGAAGAAGGGCGAAGCCGTCCTGGCTGGCGTCAAACTGGCCGAAGCCGTGGCTGACGAAACTGTAACTGACGAAGAATTCCAGGAAGCCGTCGATTCCGTCCTGGAAAACGCGAAGCCCTTTCAGCCGTACCACCTGGACGAAGAAAACTGCAAGCACGTCGTCGACTTCGTGTTCGGCGGCTTTCAAGCCGCAATCAAGGAACTGCACGGCGGCTACAATCCGACCGACAGCCGCAATGGCTATGCGACGCCAGGAACAGCCCGAACAGCCCTGGCGCGTCACTACGCCGCCGCGAAGGCGGGCTACGCTGACGACGCACGCTTCGTGATCTATCGCGACCTGAACGTCGACCGTTACTTCTTCGTGACGCATACCAAGTAAGGGCCCACCAGGGGGCCGGAAAAAACTTTTCCGGTTTTCCTGGATTGGCGTTGACAGGCTGTCGATACTTGTCATACTGGAAGCACACGAAACGAAAACTTCAAACAAGGAAACGAACAATGTCGAACGAAAACACACAACCAGCCGCCCCCGCCATTCCCGACCACAAGATCGAAAAAGGCGACGTCGTGCACGGCCTGGTTTGCGGTCGCTTCGTCGTCGTCGAATTACTGGAGAAAACCACGACGCGACCCTGGTCAGCCGCTATGGTCCGCGAAAAGGGCCCTGGTCACGATCTGGGTCACGCCTTTTGCATGCCCCTAAATTGCTTCAAGGAATTCCAGGACCGCTAGAAGCCGCCCGCCAGGGGACCGGAAAAAACTTTTCCGGTTTTCCTGGATTGGCCTTGACGGCCTGTCGATATTAGTCATACTGGAAGCACACGAAACGAAAACCACTACCACAAGGAAACGAACAATGTCGAAAACACACAACATCAAGCCAGGCCAGGAAGTCAATGGAAACGCTTGCGGGCGTTTCGTCGTCGTGAAGCTGACGCAAGTCGGAACAGTCGAAGCCGCCGAAGTCCGCCAGATCGGCCCGAAGGGTCAGCTAGGCACGGCCTTTATCATGCCCCTGGACGCCTTCAAGGAATTCTCACAAGAGGGCCGCGAAGAATTGTTGACGGCCTATCGCGAAATTGCAAGCAAAGCTATTTCATACTGCCGTCGTGCCGCGATCTACGGCCTTCTGAGCCAGGACGTCAAAAGCAATCGAAGCAATCGGCGACGAAACATCAAAAAGGCCCTAGCCTGTCGCGAAGCCGCCCGCGTACTTCGTGCCGCGACGACTGGCCTGACGCGACGACGTTAGGCCGCCCGCCAGGGGCCAGGAAAGTTTTTTCCTGGTTTCCCTGGATTGGCCTTGACGGGTCGTCGATAACAGTCATACTGGAAGCACACGAAACGAAAACCACCACCACAAGGAAACGAACAATGTCAAGCCCACGAAAACAGCGAGCAATGTTTACAGCCCCACGACTGACGCCAGAAGCCGCCGAAGCTTTGCGAAAACGCCTTTCGCGAATGTTAGCAGTCACAAAAAACAAAGCTGACCAAGCTGGCTTTCGTATCGTCGTCGAAGGCGACGTCAACTGGTCGCCCTACGCCACGACTTTCGAAACTGTCGAAGCTGTTTCGCTCGGCCTGGAACGCTGGAACAAACTCTATAATTTCACCGAAGGCGTAACCTTCGGCCTTTGCATGTAAACCACCACCTGGCGGGTCCTTCGGGGCCTGCCCCTTTCCTAAAGGAACCGAAGCCGATGACAAACAACGAACACCCCTGGCCCCGCGTGCCGCTTGCCAGGAAAGACCCGCACGCGACCTGGTCTAACCTTGTCGCCTTCCGGCTGGACGGGGCCCGTGAAGTACTGGGGGCCGCTGAAGTCGAATTGTATATCGTCCGCCACTTGCCCACGATCCTGGAGGAATTCGCCGAACACCACGACCGCCGCGACTGGTCGATCTTCGTCGACGCCTTGCTTCCATACCTACTTGACACGCACTATCGAAGAATAGTAAAACAGGCCGCCGCCGCTTTTGGCACGGCTACCCCTTCCCATTCCTGAAAGGAATACCTATGCACCGCTTGAAAGTTTATATCGCGTGCCCCATTATGCACGACCCAGACGGCGACAATTTCGCCAGGGCCGCCGAAGCCCAAAGGCTTTTGATCGCGTCCGGCTTCGCCCCGCTTAATCCTGGCCTAACGACCGAAATGCCTGGTCACGAAGCCTTCACGCACGAAGCCTGGCTTGACGTCTGTAAGCCGTGGGTCGCGTCGAGCGACCTGGTCGTCAGGATACCAGGCAAGTCGCCAGGCGCTGACATTGAAACCGACCTAGCCGACCAATTGGGGATACCTTGTTTCTATCCCAGCCACGACGCCTTCCCAGGCCCTGGTACAGCAATTTCGAAGCTGGTTGACTACCTGGCGGGATACGACGACGCTGGCCTTCTTCGCCAGTACTGTAACGACTGCAAGGCGACGCCGCCCAGTAATCGCCAGATACAAGTCGACGACCAGGAAGCGACGACAGCCGCGAACTGGCTTAAAACCTTCTACGACGCCCAGGGGGCGACCGCTGACGAAGAACCGACTGACGAAGCCTTGGGCGCGATCGACGCCGAAGAAGACAAACAGGCGGCCCTTGACGCGATCCGCGAAGAACGCGGCAAAGTCTACGGCGACCCCCGCGAAAACCACGAAGGGATTGCCCAGATGTTCGCCCCGCTTCTGAAGCCGTGGGCCGATCTGATCGCCGACCAAGTGCCGCTACCACCGCATGTCGTGACGCTGCTAATGTGCGCCGTCAAGATCAACCGTATGCGTCGAGTCTACCACCCAGACAATTTCGACGACTTGCGAAACTATGCCGATATGACTGAAGAACTACACCAGCAATACGAAAGCGAAAACCTATGACCAAATTGCAGCCCTGGAAGTCAGGAACAGCCTCCGCTGTCGACCTGACCGACGAACAGTACTTCGCCGAATATAACCAGTTTATGTCAGCCCACAACCTTCAGACTTTTCGTCATTCGCCGATGGCTTTCAAGCGAAAGCAATCGGGCGAAGTGGTCCGCCAGTCGTCGGCGGCTTACGCCTTCGGCACGGCGGCCCATCACCTGGTACTAGAAGGGCCCGACGTTTTCCACGCGAACTACAGCGTGGGGGGTGGTCCAGTGAACCCGAAGACCGACAAGCCTTACGGCGCTTCGACCAATCGTTATAAGGAATGGCTGGCGGAACTGGCGAAAGCCGGAAAGGAACCGATCAGCGAAAGCGATTATTATAAAATCGGGTGTATGAACAACCATATTCACAACCACCCGACAGCCGCCCCGTTGTTCGAAACTGGAAAGCCGGAAGTCGCGATCAGGGGGCACCTGTACGACGTCAAGTCACAGTCGAAGATCGACTGGCTTGACGAAAAAAACAAGCGAATTGTCGACCTGAAAACTTGCGCGGAATTGGGAAGCAAGCACACGTCGCATTTCCCCTGCAAGTTCGCAAAGGACGCCCAGTACTTCGGGTACTTCCAGCAATTGGCTTTTTATCGTAGTATGGTAGCCGCCCTGACCGGCGAAAACTATGAAGTTTTCATCGTCGCCGTCGAAAAAACCGAACCCTTCGAAGTCGGCGTTTTCCGCCTGTCGAAGTCGACCCTTGACGGGGCCGAAGAACAGAACAGAAACACGCTGACCGAATACAAGGCGTGTCTTGAAGCGGGCGACTGGCCTAGCCGTTTTAACGAAACCATCACACTATAAGGAAGCCACACTATGAAAATCCATAAGGGAAAAAGACCCGCCCCGCGTAAGTGCCTAGTCTATGGCGGGCCAGGCGTGGGGAAGTCGACATTCGCCAGCCAGGCACCCAGCCCCGTTTTCATTCCGACAGAAGACGGGCTGGGCGAAATCGACTGTCATTCCTTCGACCTAGCGAAGCACTACGACGACGTTCTGGTCGCGATCGGCCAGCTTTACAGCGAAGACCACAACTATAAGACGGTCTGTATTGACTCTGTCGACTGGTTAGAAAGCCTAATCTGGGAGAAAATTTGTGACGACCAGAAAGTCGACACGATCGAAATTGCATCAGGCGGCTATGGTAAAGGCTACGTCCTGGCGGCCCAGCTTATGGGCGACGTACTGACGGGCCTAAACGCGATCCGCGAGAAAAACGGTATGCACGTAATCCTAATCAGTCACGGGCGAACAGAACGCCACGCCGACCCCGAACAGCCTGACTATGACCGTTGGGCCCCAAAGCTCCACAAGCACGTTTCGGCTAAGGTTATGGAATGGTGCGACGAAGTTTTATTCGCAATGCCCAAAGTATTTACAACGACCGAAGAAGGCACCTTCGGTAAGAAGTCGACGAAAGCCCTGTCGACTGGTCAGCGAGTTTTACGAACGATCGACAAAGCGACGGCCCGCGCGAAAAACCGACTAGGGCTTCCTGAAGAAATCGAATTGAAATGGCAGGCTTACGCCGACCACTTCAGCAAGTAAGTTTTTTACGCCTGACTACCAGGCCCCACTACTTTTTTTGAAAGGTCATTTCTATGACGCAAATCGACTTCAGTCTTTCAGACCACGAAGAAGCCCCCCGCGAAGACTTCGCGCCGCTTCCAAACGGCGACTATCCTGTCGTAGTCCAGTCGAGCGATAAGCCCACCAGCAAGGCGGGGCACGTTTACTTTAAGATCGTTTTTCAGGTGATCGAAGGCGAAGCGAAGAACCGCCTGATCTTCGATAACCTGAACTGTTACCACCCAAACGCCGACGTCGCCAGTCGGGCGAAAGGTTCGCTTTATCGACTTGGTGAAGCTGTCGGCAAGATCGGGGCGACTGATACTTCGGAGTTTCACAATATCCCACTGGTCGTCACCGTCAAAAGCAAACGAAACGGCGACCGCGTCGATACTAATGTCGTCGCTTATAAGCGAATGGGCGACCAGTCGCAACCGCTGGAACCGCCGAAGCCGAAACACAACTACAATGACGTCAGCCCCTGGCAAAATGAGGGGTAATTAAATGGCCTACGACTTGAAGTTTTCCGATAACTGGATTAAGTCGCGGGCCCGCCTACTGGCGGGCGTCTTCAGGCACGTTGAATACGAAGACGCCTGTCAGGACCTGGCGGTGTTGTTTCTTGAAACGAAATTCGCCAGCCCTTCCGTTGTCTGGCTTCGCGCTTTGCAGATCGAAAACCGCAAGGCCGCCGCCACTTTCGAAAACCTGGCCGTCCCTGTTCTGGACCACGCCGACCCGTCGACACCCTACGACCTGGCCGACTGGCTAGGGTCTGTACTTGACGAAAGTCAATACCGCATTGCCATTATGTTAGTAGAAGGCTACACACAAGAAGAGATAGGGAAGGCGTTCAGTTATTCCCAGCAAGCCGCCGCCCTTCATTGTGAAACGATCCGCACCATACTAGAGAAGGCTACATTATGAAACCACGAGAATACCAGCAAGACGCGATCGACGCGACCTGGCTACACGTAAGACACAAAAAAACAAATCCCTGTATTGAAGCCCCCACCGGCGCGGGCAAGTCGATAATTATTGGAAAACTAGTCGCCGACGTGATCGGCTGGGGTGGGCGTGCTTGCGTACTCCAGCATAGAAAGGAACTGATCGAACAGAATCACGAAAAGATTGTCGCTATGTCGCCAGACGCAGACGTCGGCGTCTACTCCGCTGGCCTGAAGCGATCCGACCTTGACAATCAGGTGATTGTCGCCGGTATTCAGTCGGTCCATAAGAAGGCGTGGGATTTTAATAGCTTCGACATTGTGATCGTTGACGAAGCCCACCTGATACCACCCGAAGGCGAAGGAATGTTTCGGGGCTTCCTGGCCGACTGTCAGGACGCAAACCCGAATGTGCGAATCATCGGCCTGACGGCCACGCCGTACCGCCTGAAGACGGGCCTGGTTTGCGGGCCCGAAAACTTCCTTCACGAAATCTGCTACACGATCGACGTAAAGTCACTGATCGCCGACGGCTACCTTTCGCCACTAATCAGTAAGCACGCCGTCAGCCAGGCCGACCTTTCAAGCGTCGGTGTTCGTGGTGGTGAATTTATCCCCGCGCAAGTCCAGAACGAAATGATTGACGGGCCACGCCTGGCCGAAGCTTGCGACGAACTGATCGCGAAGACCGCTGACCGAAAAAGCGTTCTGGTTTTCGCGTCAGGTGTTGACCACGCCCAGGAAGTCGTTTCGATGTTGGAATTCCTTTCGCCGCTGTCGAAGGTCGCAATGATAGAAGGCGGCACGGCGGCCTATATTCGGTCGAATATCCTGGCCGACTTCAAAGCGGGCCGCGTCAAGTACTTAGTTAATGTCGACGTCCTGACGACAGGCTTCGACGCGCCGAACGTCGACGCCGTCGCCTTGCTACGCCCCACGCTGTCGCCTGGCCTTTATTATCAGATGGTAGGTCGCGGCCTTCGGATCGCACCAGGTAAAACCGACTGCCTGATACTTGACTTCGCGGGCAACATTGAAAGGCACGGGCCTATTGACGCGATTGAAGTCAGCCCGAAAAAAGGCGGGTCAGGAAAAGGGGGCGACCCTGTCGGTAAGCATTGCCCAGAATGTCGCGAAGTGGTTCACGCCAGCGTCAGGGCTTGCACGTATTGCGGCCACGAATTTCCGCCGCCAGAACCGAAGCACGAAACAGAAGCAAGCGAAGAAGCTGTTCTGAGTGAACCAGACGAACTGTACAAAGTCCTTTCGATCGAATACACAATTCACGAAAAGCGCGACGCCGAACCAGGCGACCCCAGGACGCTTCGCGTTGACTATACTGTCGACGGGCGACGCTGGCCCGTTAGTGAATGGGTTTGTGTTGAACACGGCGGCTACGGGTTCGAAAAAGCCCTGACCTGGTGGAATAAAAGAACCGACGGCACGCCTTGCCCTACCAGGTGCGACGAAGCCGTCAGCCTGGCCCGTGACGGTATTCTTTTGGAACCGCGTGAAATTGCTGTTGACGAGTCGGGCAAGTTTGCTAGAATCAATCGCTACATTGATATGAAGTTTCCCGAAGCACCACAACCAAGCGAGGAAAAAGAAGATGACTTCCCGTTCTAACTCAGACCGAAATGTAAAGTTAAGAAGTAAGAAACGGCTTCAAACGATCGACCGCCAGGCGAATGTTTACAGGACACTTGACGGCGTCAAGCACGTCCTGCCAACAAACGAACACGAAGCCGAAATTCTGGCCGACATGGCGGGCGAATACGGCGACGGGCGACCGTCACAACAAAACGGGTACTTCGAACCGATGACACCCGAAAAGGAAGCCAGGGCTGACGCCTGGATCAAAGCGCGTTGCGAGTACATCCGAAAAAACCCGCCAAACCTTTTCCCACGACCAGTCGAAACGGCTGACTGGATTGCCCACGCTGGGCTTTGCTACGAAAGCGAAGCGAACACCCTCCCCGATGGTTCCCACCGCGTCAGTTATGCCGACGTCCTGGAACACTTCAGACCAGAAGGGAAGAAGTAACCGATGGTTGAATATAAAAACATACCAGCCCACCTGAAGGAAATCGACCAGTGGGTTTTATGGAAATATGAAGATCGCGGGGGCAAGCCGACCAAAGTGCCCTACCAGGCTAATGGCCTTCGGGCGTCGTCAGTCGACCCCGCACACTGGTCGACATTTGAAGACGCGAAAACAGCCTTCTATAAAGCTGGCGACACAATGTCAGGTATTGGAATTGTTTTCACCGAAGGCGACAACCTAGTCGGCGTCGACCTTGACGACGCGATCGTCGACGGCAAGCTTACGCCGTGGGCGAAGAAGATCGTCAAACAGTTTCCGACCTACGCCGAAATCAGCCCGTCAGGAAACGGGCTGAAGCTGTTCGCGACGTGCGACGAAAACCGAAAGGGGCGAAAGGTAAAACTTCCTGACGGCGGGGCGATCGAAGTTTACCACCAGGGCCGCTATTTCACCGTTACGGGCGACGTCGGCGCGTTAATGGGCTGCCCAGTCGCCCATTGTCAGAAGGGCCTAGAATGGCTTGACAAGGAACACCCCAGCCCGTCGACCGCGATCGACTTTCACAAGTCGGCGACAATCGCCGACGACGGCGGGTCAGGTTTCAGCTTCAGCCCCACGACAATCGACAGGGCTGTCAAGTACATAGCGAAATACCCGCCCGCGATCGAAGGCCAGGACGGGCACGGTACGCTTTTTAGAATTGCTTGTGTGTTGGTCAATGGCTTCGAACTGCCCCCGTCGTCAGCCCTGGCCGTACTCACGAACCACTATAACGCGACGTGTCAGCCCCCTTGGTCGTCAAAGGAACTACAACACAAAGTCGACCAGGCACAAAAGGCCGACGGCCCCAGGGGCTGGCTTCTGAATGAAGCCGCTTTCGCTGACTCAGTCCAGCCAGTTAAGGCTTCAGAATTACCTGTCTTTAATGACTTCGTGAAGCCTAAAGAAGACGACCCTTTCCCACCCCACTTGCTGGACGTGCCAGGCTTCATAGCCGACGTAACGAACTGGATCAACAGCCAGAACAATGTAAAACAGCCGATACTTGGCCTTATGGGGGCGATCGCCCTTCAAGCGACGCTGGCGGGCCGTAAGGTCCGCGACAAGTCAGGCCAGCGAACAAACCTGTACATCGTCGCAATGGCCCCCAGTGGCGGAGGCAAACAGGCCCCGCAAACGTGCCTGAAGAAAATATTAGGAATGACTGGCCTGGCCGATCTGTACGGCGGCAAATGCGCCAGCGAATCAGCCCTGGCCCAGGACCTAGTAAACAGCCCCGCGAAAACCTGGTTATGGGACGAATTCGGGCGCTTCCTGGCGAAGTCGAGCGATAAGCCAGGGAACGCCCACCTTCACGCAATACAAGAAGTGCTTCTGGAACTATGGAATGAATCTTCTGTACTTTGGAAGCACAAAAGCATGGCCGACAGTAAATTCAACCGCGAAGTCGAACAGCCTTGCGCCAGCTTCTTCGGACTGACTGTCGCCGAACACTTCTGGCGCGGTCTTGAAGAGTCCCACCTTTACGACGGCTTCGCAGGTCGCCTTCTGGTTGTCGACACTGGCAAGCGGGCCGCGAAGCGAGATAAAGAGGAACTGGACCCGCCCCAGTCCATACTTGACGCCGTCCAGCTTTGGAAGGATTTTCAGCCAGGCGGAAATATGGCGAGCGAAAACCCCCGCCCGCGACTGATCGAAGAATCGAAACAGGCTGGCGAAGTGTTCCAGGAATTGATACGGCGGGCCGACCAGCATGAAGACCACCCGCTTAACTCCACGATCTGGAGTCGAGCAATCGAAAAGGCGAAGCGACTGGCGATGGTTTACGCGTGTTCCGCTGATCCGATGTTACCCTATATCGACGTCGACGCCGCCGCGTGGGCTTGTGGCCTGGTCGCCTGGTCGACTGACGCCTTCTGCGAAAAAATGGCAAGCGAAGTAATTGACGACAACCACTTCGCCGTGCTACGGAAAAAAGTACTTGACATCATCAAAAAGCACAACCACCGGGGCGAATACTGTCAGCGAACTATCCTACTAAGGGCCGCCCGCGTGCCAGCGAAGGCGTTAAACGAAGTACTTGACACCCTCCAGCAATCGGGCGAAGTTCGCCAGGTAGCCGAAGGGCGTGGCCTGGCTTACGCGATCCTGGAACAGAAAGCGTAGCGTCACCACTTGCCAAGTGGGCACCGTTGCGTTTTCTGGGCTAGTTTGTTCCTCAATCCTGCCTCTGAGCGCGTAATACTACACCCACAAGACCGACAGCCGCCCCCAGTGAAGTGTTCGCAGGGCGTACAGATCAAAAAGTAAATCTTGTCGATCTGTCGCCGCGATCGCTTCGGGCAGCCGTGCCGCAACCACTTCCATAAGGCCCGCGAGTAGTTCTTCGCCTTTTGCCAGGTGGAAACAGGAAGCAAGGGCCTGGCGGCCTTCCTTGCCCTTGCCTGGTCGCATTTCCGGCGTGATAGAAGTGGTTCGCTGTAGTTACTGAGCGTAGGAACGCCGCAGACGTTGCAGACGTGTTCGAAACGCTTTCCTTTCATCTGGCCCGTCGGCCTGAAGTCGCACCGCATTTAGTCAGCTTGTGGGGTGATAGTTACAGTGTCAGGCATAGTGCCGCCGTCGCACGCCGCGTGCGATCCGCTATGGCCTTCAGTGTCTTTTGGAAGCGTCAAAACTTGCGTGCAAAGGTCGTCAGGAATGTCGGCGGTATCGTACTCCAGCTTATAAAGGGCCCACCGAAGATGGCCGCCCCACCACAAGTCGACCCTGGCCGTTACTTCAATTCCACCCGCGACCGCGTAAATATAGAATTCACAATGTAAGGTATTGTACCAGCCCGCCAGCGTCGGCGTATCGCACCACTCTTCGTCGTAGGTCCAACGACATATTTTATGTGTCGAAGCGCTGGGCGACGCCCCCCAGGGATAACCAGGATAGGACAGTGTAAATTCGCCTTGAATATCCCCGCAAGTATTACCCGCCCCGCCCGAACACTCTGAAGGGCTGGACGCCGTCCAGCCGCCCGCCCCCAGGTCAAGCACGACGTCGTACCGCTGGAGAATTTCGGCTTCGTCAGCCCCGCACCACCCGCACGCCCCCGTGTGGTTGTAAGACGCGCACGGCTTGCAGTCGTAAAGATCGAAGTCGGCGAAGTTCAGCTTCGTCGTTATGGAATCAGACTTCAGGCCGACAATTCCGCTACCGCCTAACGTGACGCCGTCAATCCGTATCCATCCCTGGACGTTCGGGGGTTCAGCGAATGGTAGGTTCATAGTTCCGACGTGAACAATACCGTCGTTCGAAACGATGACGTTTAGATTCACATAAATCAAGGGGAAGTGGGGCAAGGTCTTGATAATAGTCTCCACGCCCGCGACGACGTGGCCGACTTCCATAAAGAACGAACCAGCCGCGCCCCAGGTCGCGTCGGAAAACTTATTTTCAACCCTCACGAAGGCGTAATTATTTGAGTCAGTCCAGTCCAGAAGAACAGAAAAACTATCGCCTATGTCAAGCACGTCGTAGGACGTGCCCATGTAAGCACCGCCCACCCTGACCGTATAATCGCCAGTCATAGCCGTGTCATAGGTCGCGACTGCCCCGTTAGTCGTACTCCAGCCTGCCCCACTGGTGCGTTCGAAGCCCGCCACGCGTTCGGTCCAGTCGGCCCCCAGGTTTGCCGCCGTGCCGCTGTCTGGGCCTTCGTATTCGGCAGCGCACCCCTTGCCGCAATTACAGCCAGGCGAAAACCTCATGGGCAGTCCGCCGCGATGATAGTCCAGTCGCCGCTTCCTAACTGAAGAACTACACAATAAGTTCCTGACGCGATCGTCTGGCCGAAAACGCTTTTCGCCGTTACCGCTGTTCCAGTCGTCGCAAGGTCGTCTGACATTAAATTAACATTGCCAGTGCCAGGCGTCGCGCCTGACCTGGCCGTAATCGTACCGGACGTTTTGCCGTGCTTCGCCGTCGCCCGTGGTGTAACCCAAATGGTGCCAGCCAGGTCGCGGGTCGCCTGGAAAAAGTCGCCTTGCAGAATCTCGGGGCCCAGATTGTAGACCGTCGTCGAAACTTCCTGGTTTGCGTGGCTGACAAGTTCCGCCGCCGTCGCCCCGTCAGCGTCACGTTTCGCGACAGCCGCTTCGCCACTACCAGCCGTCGTCGCGTCGACCGCCGCCGTTATGTCGGTCAGGGCTTCCATAAGCCAGGCCCCTACGGCGTTGCCGCCTGGCTGGACGAATGGCGCAATAAGTTCGTTCGGCGTGGGGTGGGCCATTCCTTTTAGAATCAAGGCCGTCGGCTTCGTGAAGCCATAAGCGCGGGGCGTTTCAGCCATCTCGGCTTAATCCTCCAGGACGTAAAAGGAAAGATCGCACGCCGCCGTGTTGGCTTGTGCTTTCCAGGTCGCTGAATCGTCGGTGCGAAACAAAGCGACTTCGCCCGCCTTCAGTTTGATCGCCGCAACCATACCCGTAGAATCAGGCCCCAGGGTGACGTAATTCGTGTCGTCAAGGTTACGAATAAAAACATAACCAGGCGTCGTAATATCGCCAAAGCTTACCGTTTCTTCACTGGTGCCGATATTGACGAAGCCAGGGGCACCACCGCCCGCGATTACCTGGTCAATCTGCAAGGCCCCAGAAGTGTAGCGGGCCGTAAAGTTTCCGTTCGCAACCGTCAAGCTTGCGTTTACTGTGATTACGTTTGTTGCCATTTTACCAGGGTCCTAAATCGAGTGTGTTTAAGTCGGCTTCGCCGTACTTGTGAAATGTCAAAAAGTGGGGCGTGTTCGTTGTGTTTTCTTCGCCGTTGCCGTCAAGGTTTCCGATTACTTGCTGAAAAGCGTCGTCACCAAACGGCACGCGCGTATTGTGACTAGGCCCCTTCCAGTGCCGAAGCCCCTGGTCTAAGATTTTCATCTTCCAGGCGTCGTCGTCGGTCTTGAATTTTATCTGGTACGCTACTTCCCACAATTCAGTTTCTTTTATTTTGGTCTTGTTTGCGGTGATCGTTGAAAGCAAAGCTTCGCCGACACCAGCGCCCCAGAAAGCTGTTGAGTTCGTCTTGTTTGTCCAAAGGTCTACGGTCAGGCCGTCAAAAGTCAGTTCCTTTCGCGTGATCGTCAGGACAGGAATTGACCGGGGCGTCGTGACTGGCGGCAAAGGGTCGCCGCAGCTATTTTGAATAGCGTTCTGGACGTTCACCGCATCATATAACATAGGTACTTCGATAACTTCAGTAGACCAGCCCCACTTCGGTAGCCTGTCCCAGGGTTCCTGGTCGTCGGGCTTTTCGCCTTTCTTATCGTCAAAGCTGGCTTCGACTTCCCATACAAGCGGGCCGACTTCTGAAACGCTAAGGCTTCGGCACCAGGCCCCCGCATAAAGGGGCGACTCCGTGCCAATACTTGGAACGCCAGTAACGGCCAGAACGTCGGGTTCGCGTTCTGACTCGCTGGTCATTTGCACGACGTAGGTCGCTGAATGGTCGTATTCTATGCGACGGTCTGTTTCGTTCCAACTACTGCCCGATTCGACACCAAACCGTATACCCGCAAGCGTGCCTGACATTTACACTAATCCCAGTGCGGGCTCTTGGTCTTTGATCGCGTCTTCGATCTTCTTCAAGGCCCTTAGTTCTTTATTGCTTTTGTTTTCTGTAAACTTCGTGTAAGCCGCGACGTCACGGGCCGCGTCAAGTGTTTCGGGGCTGGCGGCTTGTACCATCTTATCGGCGGCCTTGTCCATTTTTTCGACAGCCACGCCCGCGCCTTCCTTCAGTGGGTCCGTAAAGTCTTTTACTTTTTCCAGTTCGTCGCCCGCCGCCTGGCGGTTTTCTTCGATCTGTTTTTTCCCATTCGCAAAAGCTTCGTCAATCTTGTTTGAAAAGGCCAGTTCGAAGTTTTCGCCCGCCGCTTTGTTTTGTTCGTCGGCCAGCTTATTCAGTTCGTCAATAAGCATCTGGTCGCCAGTTATCAGCGAGATACCCGCCGCGATCCGCGTAAGCCAGGATTGTACTTTTCGAAGAACCGAAGCCAGGGCGAAAAAAGTCTTTACCGCGAACTGTATGGGGGAGCCTAATAGTTCCATTGCGCCGACCAGGCCGTCGACCGCGCTTTCAGCCCCGCCCATTTCGCTGGACGAATCTGACATAAGGCCCAGTAGGACGCTAAGGTCTGACGCCCAGCCCTCCAGGACGGGCAAAAGCTTTTCACCCACGACGACCAGGAAGTCGTTGATTTTACCTTTGATCGCTTTAATCTGGTTCGCCCACGATCCGCCAGAACGCGATACGTCACCCTGTGCGGCTGAAGTGCCTTCCAGGATGATATTATAACGGGCCATTGCCTTCTGCGCGTTGCTGGCCGTCTTCGGGTCAATGCCGTTCTTCAGAAGCTCCGCCTTTGTCGCGGCTTCATTCAGAACAACGCCGTACTTTTTCATCACTTCACCCGACCCCGTCAGGGCCGCTTGAAAGTCGCGCACGACGTCGGCGTCGTTTTTATTATTGAAGCTTGCTACGTCAATACCTAGCTTCGTCAGGTCCTGACTAAGGCCCGTCGCGGCTTCGCCTGTCAAGCCCATAGGAACCAGTAGGTCTTGAAAGCTGGCCGCCGTGTCCGCGATCTGTTGCTTCGATCGACCGAAGGCCCCCGCCGTCGCGTCGCTCCACTTCTTCATAACTTCAGAATTCTCGCCGAACACAACATTGAATTTATTCATTGTCTCCTGCATATCAGAAGCCGCCTTGACGCCCTTCGTCAAGACCACCGCCAGGCCGCCCAGCGTGGCCGCGCCAGCCGCCGCGACCGCCTTGGCTAACATACCGCCAAGCTTTTTCATTGCCCCCCCAAAAGCTTTCATTCGCTTCTGAACGCTCCCCAATTGGGCATTGACTTGTTCCTTTCCTTTGACGACCAGTTCGACAAAAGCCTTACCAGCATTTACAGCCATTAGCCAAACCTTCCTTGTGCCATTCTTTTCAGAAACTCTTTATAAGTCTTGTCGAATACAGGGGCCAGCATTGGTCGTTTCGGAACAGCGAAAGTTACCTTCGGAAAGTCTTTTGAGAAAATCAGCTTCTTTTGCGCCTTGCCTTTCTTCTTTTTTACTTTCCCGGTTTTCGTTAGCTGGTCAGCGACCTTCGCCCTGACCCTGGTCGACCCGCCAAACTCGTGAGTTTCGGGCACGTTGTCGTTGTTGAATCGAGGAATGTAAATAATTACGTTCGCGTCAGCCCGCGACAAGTCGGCCTTATATTGCACGTTTCGAAGCGAAAGCGTTTCGTTGTCGCTTACCCTGGCGATCGGGGCCCCAGTCCCCTTCGGCCTGACCTTGCGTCGCTTTACTTTCGACTCTTCGCCTTTCCTGTTTACTTTCGTGCTTCCTTCGATATTCGGCTTCCCTATCCGCTGTCGTGTCTTCTCACGCATACGACCGCCGAACCACTTCAACGAAGCCAGTGTCTTTTCGTCAAGGGCGCTTATAATTGCTTCACGATCGAAGAAAGCCTCTTTAAGTTTCGGGGCCCATTTCAGGGTCGCTGTTATCTTCGGCGGCATTGACGAAAACCTTTAACATCGAAATGGTTTGGCTTGTTAGCTTGTGCGTTTCATGCCGTCGCCCCTTTTTGTCAGGTATGGTGCCAGGGCTGGCCCCGTGTGCTAGTTCCATCACTTGCCAGGCTGTCAAGTTCGTGGGGTCTACCCCAGCGACTCCAGCGAGCCGAAAGACAGCGCGCCAAGCATTGACCCCACCGCTTCGGCTTGTATCTGGTCCAGTTCCTTCGTCTTCGTCCAAATCCCCTGAATCGCTTGCCCCTTCGACGGCTGGATCTTCAAAAAAAAAGCCGCCAGTTCAGCCATAAAAAAGTCGACCGCTTCGGCTATGACGTCGCCGTCAAGCCTGGCCGCGAAGTCGGCTTCGGTCAGGCCCTTCGACTGGGCCTGGCTGAATAGCACGACCCACAAACAATCGACCAGGCCGCCCAGATCTGTAGGCATATCGCCAGGCGAGTCGAGCAGGTCGACGCCTAGCTGTTCCTTGACGTCGCGAAGCGTGCCGACCGTCAGGGACAGCCGCCACGAATCGCCCGTCGTATCTTTGAAAATCTTCGCCATTATCAGGGCACCGTATACCAGGCTGGGGCCGCGTCAGTATTCTTGACAGGCTTGATTGAAATGTCGACCGTCAGGGCTTCGCCTAGCGCTTCGTTTCGTGTGAAACTGAGAATCATACAAGTGGCCCGTAAGCCCTGGTTGCCTGTCGTGGCAGACGACCCGTCAAGTACTAGAAACTCTTCGGCGGTCTTGTTGAAAAAAGCCGTCTGAAGCGCAGTAAAGGCCGTATCGCTTGCGTCCCATAAGTGATTAAAGTCGACGCTGGCGTCAATCAAGCCGTCAGCCGCTTCCTTGAAACCACCAGACGCCCGCGTCGTCAGGTCAATTTCATCCTTCTCAAGGTTTAGCGTTACATCCTTGACAAGCGTAATTTCGGTCCAGGTGGGGCTAGCGTAAGTCCCGGTATTATAGTAAAGCTTCGCGTTTTCGCTCAGAACGTGGGCCATTATGACGCCCCTTTATAGTTGATTGTGATGTAGGTAAAAAACTGGCCCGCTTCATACAGGTGTTCTTGACTGAAAGGTTCCGCCTGGTCGATCGAATCAGGCACCAGGCCCGCTTGTTCGCCGCCCGCAATTAGGCCCGTCTTTATCTCTTCAGCAAGTTCCAAAAAACCGCCGACGTCGCTGTCGCTGTCGCCACAAGGGGCGACAATGTAAACCAAAACGGAATACGTTTTCAGGGAAGCACCCGACCGCGTCAGTTTTTCCCATTCTTCAGGCCCGCCCGAAACGACGACCTGTAAGCTTGTCAGGTTTTCCAGCAACCGCACGACCCAAAGGTCTTTTGCGATTGTTGGCGTGCCTGTCAGCGCCAGGGTCCCCAGCTTCGTGACGACCGCGTCAACCAGTGCTTCTGAAGCTCCAGCCATTCTTTTCCTTACTGCTTACAATGGACGCGAATGACGACGTGGGCGGGGCTTCCGTATCGCCAGTGCGTTTCCCCGCCGATCGCCAGTACGTCGTAAGTTTTACCGCCAGCCGCGACAGTGTCGCCGCGAAGGGGCGTTATCTCGCTTCCACTTATGACAAGTTCCGAAACTAAAAACAAATAATCCTGGCTTTTCGTTTCCGTAGTGAAGCCGCTACTTGTGGTCGTTTCGTGCACCGAATCACCAGGCACAGCCGTCAAGGTTACTGACCCGACGGCTGGCCTGGTATAAATTGCAGAGATACCAGCGACCGACCTGGCCGCTTTGTATCCCGCGATTATTGCTTCGGATATACTTGACATTTTAGCTCAACAGAGTTTCTGTTACGCCCAGCGAGTCAGTCACCACGATCGGCACGCCGAAGGCTTCAGTGGGGAACGGGGCAGGCGCGCCAGTCGGATTTGTGGCCGTTCGGCTTGCTCGTAATTGCTCCAGGCTTCGCCCGTTCATTGCCAGGTAGTTCGGTTTTCCACCGGCTGGGAAAAGGTTCAGCAGTTCCGCGACCAGGTCGTCGGTCAAACCTTTGCCAGCGTCTTCGGTAAGATTACCGATACGACCGACCGAAGTCGACGAACCGATCTTCAGGCCAGTCCAGCCATTAATCGGATGGTAATAGGCCGGGAACAAACCAGTCGAAGAACCGGCGCGTTCCACGATCTGACGTTCGCCGACGGCGATCTTTCCTTGCTGGCCCCAGATGACTTCGACGTCATTCTGGCCCGTTCGGATGCCGTAAACACTGGACCCAGTCGATGCCGTGGTTCCTGCCGCGTTCACAACCATCGCGTCAGATGCGCCGTCAAGGTTCGTCTGGTCAGCGAAGCCGTCGAAGCCTGGTGAAGCCTGGTTCCCGACCGTACCGTTTAGAATTTGCTCCTCGACTTCCTTCATTGCCTGGCGAAGGTGGTCTTGTGCCTCCAGCGCCATGACGTGCTGCCAACCAAGTTCGTCGGCGTTCGCGACAGCCATATCGACGGCGAAGCTTGCGTCAAGAATTCCCAAATTGACAGTAACCGCCGACCTGGTCGCTTTCGTGTTTTCAGTACCGTCGTTCGCCGACCGAAAACCGACCGCAGGGTTCGCGGTCTTTTTGTTGTAGGTGAAGGTAATTCCCATCGTTTGGCGTGCCGCCAAAACTTGCAACAAAGGGGCTTCGTCCAGGACGTCAGAGATGACGCCTTCCATATCGGCGGCCCCGAAAATTGCGACGTCCGAAGTTGTTAAATAAGAATGTGCCATTGTTATTCGCTTTCAAAAAAAATCGTTGTGGTTTGTACCGCTTCAGGTGGTCCAGTGGTTTACTTTTCCGAATACAGCCCGCCCATAATTTTGGCCGTGCTGGGGGCTACGCCCTTGGCTTGTGCTTCAGCCGAAAACTTCTGGGCCTGGCTCACTTCAGGAACAGGGTCAGAAGAAACGGGTTCAGGTTCGCCAGCGTCTTCGGCGAAGGCTTTCAAGTCCGCCAGTTCCTTCGACACTTCGGCCAGGCGATCTTGTGAAGCCTTCAGGGCTTCGGCCTGGCGGGTCCTGTCTTCTTTGAAGCAATCCAGAAGGCTTTTTCCTTCAAGGAACGCAAGGGCCCCCGCGTCACCGAAAGCTTCGATAAATGGCTTCGCGTTTTCGCTGGCTTGCTCCAAATCGAAAACCGCTGGCTCCACTTTGGGCGAGGCTTCGGGCGTTACTTCGGGGGTGACTTCTGGGGTTTTCTCGGCTGTCATATCGACGGCCCTTTCTTGCTTGTTTGACGCGTCCGCCTTATTGAAAAGTCCGCCACGCGTTAGCGCTGGTTCGTCGACCAAGTCGGCGGCTTTGATATTGGAGAACCGAAGCGCGCCGTCGGCTTCGAATGTTTCGTCGTGATTGATTAAAGCGTGAAGCGAAACGCCGAAGCTTTCAGGGTCGTCGGTCGCCATTGCCATAAGGTACGACCCGACGTCGCCTAAACCAGGTGCGTCGAAGGCCGCGTCAGAAAGGTGAAGATCGGCGTAAACCGCGTCACCGTTCTGGCGAAAATTCTTCCATCGACCCAGGAACCGCCCCAGGCCAGGGTTTTCGGCTGTCGGATGACTAAAGCGGGCTTTCAGGCCCTTATTGAAGCTGTTGCCTATGTCGATCGTCTGGGACAGCGTGACGTTATCAGCCGACCAGGGTCGGTCGTCACTGACTTCACCTAACTGAACGATCTTCGCCCCCGCGATGATATTGTTGACGCGGTCGATTTTATGCGACGGCCCGCCGCTTGACTTTCGAAGCTGAAAATATTCGTCTTTTGTTGGCTTGCTCATTCGTCGTCTTCGCTTTCTTCTTCTATTTCTGTCGGTGCTTCTTCTTCGATTCCCAGGGCTAGCGGGCCTAAAGTTTCTAAAAGAAACTTATCTTCTTCAGCCTTGCGTCGCACGACGTCCCGCCAGGAGTCGCCGAAGCGTTCTTTACGAATTTCCGACCGTGTTCGCAAGTTGTTTTCGATCGCTAGGACGTCGCCTTTTATTTCCTTGCTGGGGTCCCACCAAGGAATACCGGCTGGTATCCAGTCCCATTTTAAGTCGGTCGCCTTCACGCCTGGCGGTAAAACCAGGACACCCCGCGCCAGCCACTTCGAAATTCGCCAGCCCGTCAGTCGGTTAAGCGTTTCCTTCAGGTCGTCGCGCTTGCTTTCGCACGACTTCTGATACTGGACCAAGGCCGACCGACTGCCGAAAAAATTCGTAAAGCTTTCGTCGAAAAAGCTCCAGGGAATGTCGAGCGACTTCAAAGCCGCCTGAAGTGTCAATTTTAGAAAAGCTTGAAATTCTGTCGAAGGGTGCTTTGACTCTAAAAAGGTGGCGTTGTCGCCAGGGTCCATATCTATCTTTACGGGGCCTTCGCCGAAGTCTATTTTATAGTCTTCGCTCGCTTCGTCGTCGTCGTTATCGAAAGCGTCAGCGTTTTCGCGGGTGATCGCCAGGGCGAAAAGTTGCGTTATCTTCGCTTTTGCAAGCGCGTAGTCTTTTGCCTCTAGTGCGTCCTGGAAGCCGCTGATCGCGGACGTCAGGGGCGACACCCCGCGATACTGGTCGAAGGCGTCGAAATAGCCTAGCTGTAGGATACCGCCCGCCCCTACGTTTCTCTCAAAAACATACGACCCATCATCCTGTCGCCGATGGATTGCAACCGAAAGCATTTTTCCGGCTTTGTTTGTTTTGATGCCGTGGGTGTATGCTGGCGGGTCGCCTGGCTTTTGTGGGCTGACATTCCGGTCAGGTGTTCGCACGCGATCGCCTTCAATTGCCTGAAGCTGACCGCTGGCAAGCTTCACGACGAAAACGTCGCCGTCCATAACGCGACGGGCTTCAAGAAGTCGCACGATCCGCTTTAGGGAATGGCGGCCAGCTACGTCGCAGTTAAGAGGCCGCCCCCACCAGTCCATAAGCTTTTCAAGCTGTTCGTTGACTTCAGGGTTCCCCGTGTCGGCCTGGAAGGTAAAATTCGCGACATAGTCCAGGTGTTTGCGAACAGCCCACGCCACGACCGAATAATTCCGCCATAATTCGCGGGCCCCTTCGGTCGCTCGCTTTCGCTTCGACTCAGACAAGATCGAATCACTTGACTGTATCCGCGTGCCAGGGTCGCGACGTGTAGTACTAGGTTCAGCCGCTATATAGCGGCCAAATTGCTCTAGTCTGTTGCCGACGGCCTGGCTCATTTTACCCATGCGAATTACTCAGATTTATTCCCGCCGTTCGGCTGTTGCTTGGCTTCGATAATCGGGCCACTTTCTTCTCCCAAATTGACAATTCCTGAAGAAGCTGTCGCCGATCGAAAACCGTTGACACGCCGTCGATTGAGACCGACGTAACGCCGCTGGCCCCAGAAAGAAGCGCCGCTTCGATCTGATCTACCATCGACTTCGCGAAAACCAGCTTGTCGGCCCGTGTGTTTGGCATAGTTCACCCTCTATTTATAAAATAGCGAAACACCCTTTTTTTACAAGGAAAAACTTGACGGCTTTGTCAGTTCCTGACATTTGCCATTTTCGTGACCTGACGAAGTACGAAAGTTTCGTCGCAGTCGCAGCAAGTAACATAAAACCAGGCGACGTGTTCGCCTGTCGCCTGGCTGTCAATTTCCCTATGGGCCCCGCGTTTCTTCAAGTGCTTCTGGTGCCCGCAGTGGGGGCAGGCCGGGGGCGTCGTCGTGACTGTCTTTTTCGGCTTTCGCTTCGTCGTTTTCTTTTTGCTCATAAGTAACTTACGCCCTTTGTTCTTTTTCGTTTCGTTTTCGGTTTAGCTTCTGTCGACATACTGCAAGCCTGGATCGACGCCGCGACGCAGCAACCGACCGCGCAGTCAAGCCAGTGATTATCGGGCCTGTCAGGTTTCAGTTTCCATTCATCAACCTCACGACCACGCCCCGCCGTCCTGACAGGGTATTCGGCTTTCAGGTGCCGCGCGAAAGTCTTGTGTATTCGTGGGGAAGCCTGGAAAAGCGTCAGGGCCCCAGGTGTTCCAGGTTCGGTCGCCAGGCGACTAAACAGAAACGACTTCCAGTGGTTCGCGTCGTACAAACAATATTGCGCTGGGCTGTCTTTTGCTTTTTCTATTCGCCAGTGCGTTCCTATTCGCTTGCCTGACCGCTTCGCGATCGTCGCGTTCAGTGGTTCGTTGCTTGCCCCCACATACTTACCGTGCGACGGCGTCACGATCGCACGGTGCTGTGTGTTTCTGGAAAAGTCGTAAACAATGTTACGCGATAGCCCCCAGTTCGCGTCGATAAGTAACCGACTTATCGACAATTCGGCCCCGTCTTCACGCCGCCAGGTGCGACCGCACAAGCTGTCGATCGTTTCGTTCAGGGCTTTCGTCAGCCCGACTTCAAGGCTTGAACCAGGCCAGACGCTGTCGATAGTTTTCTTCGCCTGGTTCAGTCTGAAGTTGTTTGTTCGCTGGTCAGGGAAAGCCCCGTAGTCGACGACCCACCCCGTAAAGTCTGGCCGCCAGGCTATGACCGCATAATATAAAAGCGTTTTCTGGACGTCGACGAAGGCCGTCAGTAATTCGCCGCCAGTGGGGAAGGTGCCGCGTTCGCACGGGTGCGTGCGTTGCAAAATTTGTTCTTCTGTTACCGTGTCGTCTTGTGTTGTCTCCAGTGGCTGGTTTTGAAATTCAGACCAGAAGGCCGCTTCGTTTCTAAAAAACAAGTTCATAGCGTGCTGAATACCTGACGCTTCGTCTTCTGTATGACGTTCATTCCAGGCGGCCTTACATCCTAAATCCATTTCATCTTGATTGTTCATGTAAAACGCAAGGGCTTCGGTATCGTCCTGGCCGTTACGCCAGGCGTCTTCGCGAAACTCCTGGTACTTGTGCCACAAACTTATTTTCGTCGGCCAGCCGTAAAGCATTTGTGTGCGTTCGCCGTGCCATTCTGGGGCCTGTTCGTTGTCAAGAATCTGGTCAGCCATATCGCCGCGACTAATTACAGTGCACGGCATAACGCCCTTTATTTTAATACCTGGCCCCGCAAGCCCTAAAATGTCGCCCATCAAAGTGGCGATCCTGTCGTCGGTCTGGGAATTACTCTTTGCGCTTTCGCGCGTTTGCGGGTCGTCAAGTATTACATAGTCGGGCCGTATTACTTCGCCGTCTTGTGTCGTCTTCTGTTGCCCGCGAATGTCGCCGGTTATACCCGCGACCGTCACCAGTGCACCAGACGAAACAGACCCTTCAATAACTGGCAAACCTAACTCGTCTTTATGCCACACGATACCCGTCGGGCTTCCCTTGTACGTTTGGCCCCCTGCCCTGATCGCCTTTCCTTCTAGCTTTATAATAGGCTGGCAAGCTTCGGGAAAGTCTTCAGCCAGTAAAGCATTGAAGCGAAGTTCGGTCTTTATCGACGCCAAAAGCTTTTGGGCCTTCGGGCCTGTCGCCCCCACCAAACAAACCCATCGACCGTAACCGTATAAAAGGGCCCAGATCGCCGCCGTAATTGCGATCGTCGTTTTTCCACAACCGCGAGGCATTGCCAGGGCGAATAGCCCGCCGTCGCTGACTGTCGTTTCGATCTGTCGTAAAACCTTTAGGTGATCTTCAGACCAGCCCATAAAAAACGCGCCTGGTCGATAGGTTTCACAGAACAGCTTTAACGAATCGCCGCAAGCCGCCCGCCTGTCAGGGTCGACGGGTGGGGGAATTTCAGCCAGGTCGTTAGCTTTTGCCGCCGCGTCCTGTTTGCGTTTCGTGTTCGCCGCCTGGTAGGCTGCCAGGCGTTCGGCTGTAAGTTCCCCCTTACTCAATCGTCACCTCTAGAAGTCGCTTAATTGTACGAACCGACGTCGTCGCCGTAATCAGAAGCCACCGCGTTCCAGTCGACGTCGCGGTCAGGGTGAATTCCACCGCCTTACCAACCGCAACAGTTACGCCGTCCTGGTCTTCATACGTTGCCGTATTGTTCGCTGGCGTGCCGATCGTTACGTCGCTGTCAGCCGTCACCAGGGCGACCGTGGGGGTGCCTGACAGCGTGTCGCCGCCTAAATGGTCAGTGTAGTCGATCTTAAAGGCTTCGACGTCGTCGACCGACTGGCAAGGGTTCCCGGTTAAAATTATCGTCATTGGTTCACCCGAATAAATGGCCTGTGATCTTGAAGTCGAATTAACGGCCTGGCGTCGACCAGGCTTACAAATGGCCTGGCATCAACCAGGCTGGAGTACGGCCTGGCGTCGACCAGTGCCGCGTATGGGCGATCGTCGACCGCTTTGACGTGTCGACCGCCAGCCGCTGGAACAGAAGGCGTAGCGGCCCCCAGGAAGCCCCGCGCCGTGACGTTGCCGATCGTCGTCGTCAGCGTGCCATTTCCGAAGCCGCCCGTCGTGATTAGAGCAATCGACATTTTAGGTTGTCTCTGTTATCGAAGTGGGGCTGGTCGCGTCGTCGTAGGTGTAGGTTTTCGCTGGCGTCGTGCCGTCTAGCTCGTAGATTGTTTTCGTTGTTCCGACGTTTCCATTTTCAGCCAGGTGCCCCAGTATTTCGTAAAGAAGCTGGGCCGCCGTTCCTTCGGCACCTGTCGCCCGCCACGCCGCCGTTAAGGCCGTGGTCCAGACCGCGTCGACCTTGCCGTCGGTGATCGCATGAAGGACCGCCGCCGTGCCAGCCGCGTCGGGCGTGGTGGTGTTCGCCCCGTCGGTTCCGCGCATCGGCGTCGTGGGAATTAACGCGACAGCCGCGTCGGTGATCGCATGAAGGGCCGCCGCCGTCCCGGCCGCGTCAGGCGTCGTCGTGTTTGCGCCATCGGTTCCGCGCATCGGCGTCGTGGGTATCAGTGCGACCGCAGCGTCAGTCGTTGTGTGCAAGGCCGCCGCTGTCCCGGCCGCGTCAGGCGTCGTGGTGTTCGCCCCGTCTGTTCCGCGCATCGGCGTCGTGGGTATCGCCGCGACGTCCGCCGACAGGCTTGCCCCGCCAGGTGCCCCTAACCTAGCGAAGCTGTCGCCAGTCTGGGCCGTATGGCCGACCACCGAACCGACTGACCCGCCGACGTTGCCCGTAACGCTGCCGACGGCCCCTGTTACGGAACCGACAGCACCCGTTACAGATCCGACAGCCCCGCTAAGACTGGCCGCCGAAGTGTTCGTAAGTGCTACCGTCGAAGTTTTGTTTTCGATATTGCCCCAGTCGATACCAGCCGCCCCCGTCGCCGTAACGTCAAGCGTTCGTCCTGCCGTTGTTGCTTGTAATGGTCCTTCAGCAGAGGCTCCGTACATCGCGTCATACACAGCTTCTTCAACGACGTGCCAAGTCATCTTGACCAGCAAGGCACCTGATTCATGG
>Ga0098052_1000512_pt1 | contig 24594 bp, 22 predicted proteins | sample 15_taG_FD_81591 | JGI IMG/M metagenome (GOLD analysis project Ga0098052, IMG submission 81591) | Marine viral communities from the Subarctic Pacific Ocean - 15_ETSP_OMZ_AT15312 metaG | ecosystem: Environmental > Aquatic > Marine > Oceanic | place: Pacific Ocean | collected 2015-01-18
CCGGTCGATCCAGATCCAGTTGATCCAGATCCAGTTGATCCAGATCCAGTTGATCCAGATCCAGTTGATCCAGATCCGGTCGATCCAGATCCAGTTGATCCAGATCCGGTTTTACCTCCACCACCACCCAAACCCCCAGCGGACAACGTAACACGTCTTGGCTTGGCGCGTCTAGATGATGATGGTGTAAAGATTTATATTGGTACTCGTAAAAAAGAAGATGCTAGAAAATTAGAAAAAGATTTAATGCAGGCGGCAGAAGATGAAGCTATTGTAGGCGGCAATACCAGCCCTTCTACTGATAAGCTTGATAAAGAATTTAAAAAGACACGCCGCGCCCCAGATCCTATTCTTTCAGACTATGATACAATTGTTAAAAGAATAAAAGGTGGTAGCAAAAGAGAACCAGAACCTCACTTTACAGTGGATAAGTCTGTTATGCGTGATATACGTAAGCGCTTAGGAAGTGAAAAAAGAAGTGGTATTCCCAACAGCGCGATTGATGCTTTAGTTACAAACACATTAAAAGCTTATCTTGCTAAAAAAGGCAAAATAACTTCTAGGGATGTTACTCAAAGTCGCGATATAATGAAATCAGCGCTTAAAGGTATTAAAGTGAGCGAAGATCAAAAAGATATTCTTATAAACGCATTAGTTAGTTATGGTCTAGTTCGCCCAACTAAAGCCCGAGGCGGATTAAAAGCTCGCTCTCAACAGAGACGCAATAAGGCTGCGAGACAAAAGCGTAAGGAAAAGAAAGGAGCAGAAAAAACAGCTGCACCGCCTGAAGCCTTACAAGAAGTCAAAAACAAACAAACTTTAGATAGATGGCATCTTCTTGCCGGAATTAAAAAATAAGAGGCAAAATGAAAAAATCACAGCTAAAAGCAGTTATTAAACCTATTGTAAAAGAATGTATTAATGAGGTTCTTTTAGAACAGGGCTTGCTTTCCAATATTATTGCAGAGGTTATCAAAGGGGTTCAGCCTATCCACGCGCGCGCTCCCATGCCTACTCCAAATAAACAATTAATATTCCAAAAGCAACAAGTTGAAGAGCAACGCCAAGAGTTGGAATATCAAAAACAACAGCAATTAAAAGAACAGAAAAGAAAGCTTTTAGATGCAGCTGGATTTGGAACTGATATTTTTGCTGGCTCTGAGCCAATTACCGGAGGTATCACAACTGAAAGCAAAGACCCATCCGGAGGTCAAGCTGGTGCCTTATCTGGTGTAGCCCCAAGTGACCCTGGTGTAGATATATCTGGCATTATGGCTGTTGGTGGAAGAAATTGGAGCAAAATGATATAGGAGTCTCAATGTCAAGCAAAAAACCAATTAGAGCAGAAGTACGAGCTAAATATTCTGATGAACCGATTGAAAGAATGCTTAAGCGTTTCAACAAAAAGGTGAAAAAAGAAAGAATTATTGAAATATTTTTAGAACAAAAAAGATACGAAAAGCCGTCAGATCGCAAACGAAAGCTCCAAAAGAGAAGAAAAAAGGTTTTAGAAAAGCTTCATCGCGCTCAACAGAAGAATGCCAGTAGATAGACTATATGGTATTTCTTTCATTTACATACTAATTAATCATAGATTAAAAGGAGTGTTTTTATGTCTGCTATGTTAGAACAAGCCATTATTGACGCAGAGCAATTAAAAGAGGCTGCAAAAAAAACTGCTGAAGAAGCGGTGGTAGAGAAATATCAAGATGAAATTAAAGAAGCAGTTGAAAAGATTCTTGAACAAGAGGATGACCTAGGAGGTATGGAAATGGCGCCTACTCCAGAAGGTAATTTAGAGTTTGTAGAGGATCTCCCGTCTGCCCAAACAACTCCTGATAGCGAAATAGTAGAAATTAATTTGGACAAATTAGAAGAAATGATGGCAGCAGAAATAGAAGAAGGCGGTCTAGACGCGTCTGAGATGGTTTCTCGTGAAGAAATTGCAGAAGAGCTAACGGAAGACGAGGAAGTTGAAATAGACGAAGAAGCGCTTTTAGAATTAGTTGACGAAACACAAGAAATCGAACTAAATGAAACAGATCTCGCTGCAGCAATCATGGAAATGCTCAGTGAAGAAGAAGAAGATACCCTAGGGATGCCCTCTGACGCAGAAAAGGAAGAGGCTAGCCAAGAAGGGTCCGAAGCAGCTAGCGCTGCAGCAACAGGAAAAGGAACTACTGCTGTTGAAGAGCTTGAAGAAGATAAAGCTGAAGAGGAAGCGCAAAAGGGTAAAACGCGTGACAAAGAGGGTCCAGGCGCCGGTGGAGGATATCGTCGCCACCCGAAGACGACCTTGCAAGAAAACCTAGATAAAGTAGATAAAGAAAAGAAATCCCTTCTAAAAGAACAAAAGAGATCAGAACGAAAAGTCCAACTATTGAAAGAAAAAGTAGATAAGTATGGCACAGTCATTACAAAGCTTAAAACTAAGCTTAATGAAAGCAACTTAACAAACGCTAAGTTGTTATATCAAAACCGCATTTTAAATAGCGTCTCCTTGAATGAGCGACAAAAAGATAAAATTGTCGAGGCTATCTCTAATGCAACTACAGTTGAAGAAGCAAAAATAATTTTTGAAACTCTTCAAAGTGCAGTGGGCAGCTTTATAAAGAATAAGGCTCCACAGTCGCTGCGCGAAGTTGTATCACGTAGTTCTTCAGCGTTTATTCCTCGTAAAGAGGTAAAACCCCAAACGGATGCTTTTTCTGAAAGGATGAAGCGTCTAGCAGGATTGAAATAGAATAAACAAAAAGGAGAAAAAACAAATGTCTATTTTACAAAAACTTACAGAGGGTGTCGTTAGTCGCGACATGCGTAAGGAAGGTGCTGCTCTTCTCAATAAGTGGGAAAAGACAGGTCTTCTTGAAGGTCTCAATACTGATAGTGCCAAAAATGGTATGGCTCGTCTACTTGAGAACCAAGCGAAGCAGCTTCTAAAAGAGGCGGCTTCAACAATGGGTGGTGGAGATGTTGAAGGTTTCGCAGCCGTCGCATTCCCCATCGTCCGTCGTGTATTCGGCGGATTGATCGCTAACGATCTCGTCAGCGTTCAACCTATGAGCCTACCTAGTGGTCTCATTTTCTTCCTAGACTTTACTTTCGGTGGGACAGATGTTCATGCTAACCGTCTAGGTTTCGATAACGGCTCTTCACTTTATGGTGGTGGTGTTGTTGGTGCGCAACTTACTGGTGGTGTCAATCTCGCTGGAGAAGATGGTACCAAAGCCGGTCAGTTTTATAATTTAACTAATGGGTATTCTTCACCAACGGGCACCGTCGCCGCGAACGACAGCGACATTGCTGTTGTACTTACTGGTACTTTAGGTGATGGTGGCACGATCGATTTAACCACAGGATTTTCGGGTAATCCATTGGGTACATTGACGGAAACAGAAGTTAACAAGATCTTGCGATTTGATCCAGATTTGACTTCTGGTTCTGCTTTCGGAATTGTTGAGCTTGATCTGGGCCCCAACGGCGCGGATACCCAATTCAATTACGATGATTTAGCAGCAATGTCTTTCGACTTCCCCGGCGACCCGCTGGGGGATGTTGTTCTTATTCGCCGTTTATCTCAATTAAGTAAAAGTGCTGATGGTGACACCACTAGTCAAACTACACTTAGATCAGTCTTTGTTGCGCAAACTGGAACTATGGCTATCGTCGGGACAACAATGGTTCAGGCAACTGCAGAATATAGTTTCCCCATCAATGACAATTTCGAGAATGCCGGTGGGCAGATTGGCGCTGTTGTGGGTGATGAGCACTGGGGTCTTGAGAATAATGCAGAAATTCCCGAGATCAACCTCTCTGTTGATTCAGTGTCCGTCACGGCGATGACCAAGAAGCTCAAAGCTAAGTGGACTCCGGAACTTGGTCAGGATCTCAATGCTTATCACAACTTGGACGCCGAGGTGGAGCTTACTTCACTTCTCTCCGAGCAGATTGCTCTTGAGATTGACCGTGAGATTCTTGAGGATCTCGTAAAGGGTGCTACTGCTGGAACTTATTACTGGTCACGCAGTCCCGGTCTATTCGTAAACAGGAAGACCGGTGTTGAAGTTGGAGCTGGCGCTAACGCTCCCGACTTCACCGGTACCGTTTCTGAGTGGTATGAGACCCTTGGTGAAACTATTAATGATGTATCGGCACAGATCCACAGAAAGACACTTCGTGGCGGCGCCAACTTCATCGTTACTTCGCCAGAGGTTGCTAATATTCTTGAGTTCACCGCTGGTTTCCGCGCAAACGTCACTGTTGACGACGCAAAGGGAACTGCTGGAACTCAGCAGGTTGGCACACTTAGCAAGCGTTACGATGTGCTTGTTGATCCTTACTTCCCACGCAACCTCGTGTTGATTGGACGCAAGGGCAGCAGCTTCCTAGAGAGCGGTTATGTATACGCTCCTTATGTTCCACTACAGGTCACGCCTACCATCTTTGGTACGGAAGACTTCGTGCCACGTAAGGGTGTCATGACTCGTTATGCGAAGAAGATGGTTAGACCTGATATGTATGGTCTTGTCATCGTTCGTGGACTTCTAGGCGAGACTGGCGCCTCGGGCGACTAAACCAATCTAATTTAGATTAGTTATATTAAACCCCGTGCTTCTTTTGAGGTGCGGGGTTTTTTATATCCAAATAACTATTTATTATACACAAGGAGGATTCTAGATGAACCCACGAATAAAAAAGTACTTAAGACTAAAAGCCAAAGCCGAAAAAGCTGCAGCAGCTGTTGAAGCTGTTGAAGCCGTAGTAGAGGTAGAAGAAGCTGCAGTTGTTGAGGAAGTTAAAGTTGTAAAAAAGAAGAAACCGCTGTGGTCTAGAAAGAAGAAAGACTAATCTGCCATTTAACACTCCTTTAACTATTTACTATGAGGAGGACTATTAAATGGCAGCGCCTACTTTAACACCTTCAGCTACTACTAGTGCAATTACATTAACTTCTGGTAGCACTTTCACAATTGCCGAAACAGCTGCAACGCTAGGTCAATTTCCCTTCAGTGTATATACCGATGATGATTATTTTTTATCTGGAGCATCAGATCAAGTTGCCTATGTTTATAAAAAACTAGGCGGTGATGTATTAGACATTGAATTATCAAGTTCGCAAGTATTTGCTGCCTATCAAGAATCTGTTTTAGAATATTCTTATCTTCTCAATATCCATCAAGCAAAGAACTCTATTGGCGATCTTTTAGGCGCAAAAACCGGTTCTTTTGATGAAGAAGGTCAATTGCAGGATGATACTGATTTAGAAGATGTAGCTTTAAAATTTCCCAAATTTAAGTTTGAATATGCCCGCCGCGTGGCTCATGGTTATGCCACGGAAGCAGGGTTCGGTGGAACTACTCCAATTTATTCTGCAAGTTTTACTACAACTCCGGAAAAACAAGATTATGATTTACAGCAAATCATATCTTCATCAGCAGATGATGGAGACTTCGGCACCCCTAATCCTGTAGGTGCATCGCGTGTTAATATTACTAAGGTATATTATAAAACTCCGCAAGCTATGTGGAGGTTTTATGGCTATTATGGTGGTTTAAACACTGTTGGTGATTTAGCGAGTTATGGTCAGTATGCCGATGACAGTCAATTCCAATTGGTACCAACATGGCAAAATAAAGCTCAAGCCATGGCTTTTGAAGATGCTATATATACGAGAAATAGCCAGTATAGCTATGAAATTAAAGATGATAAATTAAGAATATTCCCTAATAGTGTGACAACTGGTCCTAAAACGATGTGGGTTGAGTTTTTTGTAGATAGCAATACTCCATGGAAAGAAAGTACCGATGTGGATTATGGGGTTAATGGTATTAATAATATCAATACATTGCCTTTTGAAAACACACCGTATCAAAATATTAATTCAATCGGCAAACAATGGATAAGAAGATTCGCATTAGCTGTATGCAAGGAAATGTTAGGTAATATTCGTTCTAAATTCACCACTATTCCTATACCTGGCGACAGTGTAACATTGGACGGTCCAGCGCTCCTTAGTCAAGGACAAGCAGAGCAAGAAAAACTGCGCGAAGAATTAAAAACCATATTTGACGAACTTACATATGTTAAAGTAGCACAAGGAGACGTTGAATTATCAGATGCCATAAACAGTGTCGAATCGAAGATACCAATGCTAATATTTACAGGATAAACAAGTAAATGCCTAAACCAAATGAATGGTCACAACCAGCAGAAGCCCCGCCTCCTTTATTTTTAGGTAAAAAAGAGCGGGACCTCGTAAAACAAGTCAATGATGAGCTTATTGAGCGTGTCATTGGACAAGGCGTTTTTTATTATCCAATTAGTATGGAATATACCAATTATCATTCATTGTATGGAGAGGCAATTGAAAAATCGTTTTTAGCACCCATAAGAGTTTATGCGTTAATTATGTGGGAAGGCTATACAACTGAGGTTACTAAAATGGGAATTGACAAAAGGCTTTCTATTATTGTTCATTTCCACAATAGAAGACTGACTGAAGACCAAAATTTATATGTTAGAGAGGGGGATTTTGTTAAATATGGTGATACTTTTTTTGAAATAGTATCATGGAACCAGCCTAAACAAATATTTGGTCAGGTAGAGCATAAAATGGAAGTAGAAGCAAAGTGTATCAAAGCACGTTCAGGGTTATTTAATGCCAAGTAAAAAATACTATTATGAAATAGAGCTTTCCACACTGGAAACCATTGATTATGCTTTTTATGATTTTGTTAATGATAAAATGAATAATTTTTCTAATACCAATGAAGGCTGGAAAAAAGTGCCTATATTATGGGTCAGCGCAGAAAGAGCATTTTTAGCTAAAAACAACAAAGAACTTATGGATGCAGACGGCACATTAAAACTGCCACTTATTACCATTGAAAGAACTTCTGTTTCTAAAGATTTAAATAAAAAAGGCGTTTTTTGGGGCAATCCTGTATTTCATACAGACCCAGCAAGAGGGGGTAGAATTGTTGTAGGTCGCAGAATTGTTAATGATAAGACTACTAATTTTGCAGCTGCGGATAATATTAAAAAACTACCTACTGATGGCACCACAGTTAATCGTACCCCTGGAAATCAAGCTTATTACCCCAGTGTTAATAAAAAAGTGGTCTATGAGACCATTACTCTTCCCGTGCCTGTTTATTTAACTATGAATTATGAACTTACAGTGCGATGCGAATATATGCAACAGATGAATACATTAACTTCACCTTTTGCCACTTTAGGAGGTCACATTAATTCATTCATGATTAATAGAGATGGGCATAAATATGAAACGTTTTTGCAGTCTAATTTTTCTTACAATAATAATGTCTCCAACATGGGAGAAAGCGAAAGAACATTTGAGACTACTTTTACATTTGAAGTTTTAGGTTATATCATGGGAGAGTCTCCTAATGGCGATAGACCTAAAGCTATAAAAACTCAAAATGCTGTAGAAGTAAAAATACCAAGAGAACGCGTTATTTTGGGAGATATACCAGAGTATGGCGATGGTAAAGGATTTTACCGAGAATAATAACTAATTAATAAAGAAACTTTGCGTTATTTTCTTAAAGAAAAAGTTAAAAGGAGAATTAACTAATGTCAGTTGATAAATTTAAATTCATTTCACCAGGAATCTTTGTAAACGAGATTGATAATACTGGTAGAACGGCGACACCGGAGGATGTAGGACCCGCATTGATTGGTAGATCTGAAAAAGGTCCCATCTTACAGCCTATTCGTGTTAATTCATATTTTGAATTTGTAAAAGTTTTTGGTCAGCCAATTCCAGGTGGTAAAGGTGGCGATGTATTTCGTGATGGCAATTACACCTCTCCTACATATGCGCCATACGCTGCGCAAGCATGGTTTCGAAACAATTCTCCTATAACCTTCGTAAGACTCGGAGGTAGAGCTAGGTCTAATGCAACAGGCATTGGCTTAGCTGGCTGGAAGACAGAAGATACCGAGCCCAGTGATGCAATTGCTACTAATGGTGGCGCTTATGGTCTTTTTGTTTGTGATGCGCCTACTAGATCTGACTATCTTTCAGCTAGTATCACGGTAGATAAAGACACTGTGCCTGCTGGGCAAACAATTGTTTTTGGTGATGGCAGGGGAACAACCAGAACGATTATTTCTGGTACAGTCACCAATAGCACTACATTCGATGCTAGCAGTGGAGTTAAAAATACAATAGCTTCAGAAATTAAAGATGCAATTAATGCTGGCACTAGTGAGTTTTTTGCAGCCACGGTTGACACAAATGTTGTCACCTTAGAAGTCAATACCACAGTTTCACCTCTGAATGATGTTCCAGCACTTTACCAGGGTCCTTCTATTAAAGAAAGTGGCGGCGATGCAATTGCGGCAACGGCAGAAATCGCCGGGGTCACGCCCGGAACATTGGTTGCTGGTCAATCATTTACATTAACAAATGCCGCTGGAACAACAACAACATACACTATCAATGGAGGCGGCGCATTCGGCACTCAACCCGGAGGCGCAGCAGGGACAACGTTCGATCTTTTTATAGGCGGCGCTAGCTCTATAGCTGATATTTGTGAAGCTATTAAAAAATCAATCAATGCCACCACCTCCGCAGATTATACCGCTACTGATGACGGCGCCACTGTAACTGTTACACAAACCACAGCCGGGGACGCAGGAAATAAAACAAATGCAGATACCGGTACTGGTCTTGGTGTTGATAGCGATCCGTTCACAGGCGGTCTAGACGGTCCTAGTGCTCTTGTTTTATCAATAGAACCACTCGTTGATATAGCCAATCGTGAGACGGGCATATGTTCTGCTTCTTACGCTAGCGTAACCGGCACTCTTGCAGCAACTTGGTATATTGATAAGGAAGCAGTCATTGGTCTTTCTGGAAGTAAGTCTATTGATGGAGAAAACGGCGTTGGAACTAGTATATACTTCGATTCAGTAGGCACAAAAGAATATAAAGTACAAATTTCCTCTAGTCTTAAAGGAATTGAAGTTGATTCAGCTTTTAATTTTAACCGTACTAGCGATAAATACCTTAGAAAAGTATTCAATACCAACCCAATTTTAACTAATAACGCAGCTGTGGAGGAATCCAGTAATTCATTTAGCCGTTATTGGCTTGGTGAATCATATGAAGGTTCTGTAAACGATACTATAACAGGCACCGGCGCAGGCGGAAGTGTCGCTGTGATATTGCCTTTGCTTTTTGGCACAATTCAAGGTGGTGATTTCACTAGTGATGGTAATCGTTTGGGCTTCCAAGACGCTCAGACTGGATATTTCTTTTCTCAAGATTTAGGAATTGGCACTAGCGCCACAGGCAGCTACAATCCTGCAAATATGCAAAAATTATTCAGATTAGTAGCACGAAACAGTGGTGATTGGGTATCACGAAACGTAAAAGTATCAATTGATAATTTACGAGCTTCGCCTAATGAAGCTGCTAATCCTTATGGAACATTTAGCGTAATACTACGCGCTTTGGATGACACTGACAATAGAGTTAAAGCAATAGAGCGACATGATAATTGCAGTCTTAATCCTAATTCTAAAAACTTTATTTTACGTAAAATTGGAGATAGACGCTATGAATGGGATCCAGATGATAGAAGATATCGCTCTTTGGGGTCCTATACTAATAATTCAGCTTATATTTGGGTAGACATGCCTGAAGCTGTATTAAAAGGTGACACAGATGCTACATTCCTGCCCTTTGGTGTAGATGGACCTCTACGTTTTGTTTCTTTTGTAGATGATGAGGATCCGGAACAAGCACAAACGCTAGTTAGTGGTAACTTGGACGATTATGGTAGCACTGTTACCACCTTTATTTCTGGAGCAACTGATGGTGACATTAAGTTTGAATTCCCAGAATTGAGACTGCGTGGGTCAGGTTCTGAAGGTGACCCTGTTGATCCTTTAAATTCTTTTTATGGTGTCGACACAACCTTTAATTCTACTCGCTTAGACCCCAGTGTGCGAGATTATTTAAGAATTAAGCCCGCTGGCGTTAGTGATTTTAACACTAGTGATATTACTGAGCATTCCTTTAGATTTACCTTGGATGACATGTGTATGGCTGGTGAGGCATCGGCTAAGGTCTTTTGTTATAAATCAGGATCTAGACAAGCAAACGCGGATGACGATACACTCTCTCGACGCGGAGGCTTAACTTATATGCGTGGCACCGGTTCTTACAAAGAGGTGTTGAGCGCTGGCGTGGATCGCTTTACAACGGTTTTCTTTGGAGGAACAGACGGTTTAAACATTAAAGAGTCTGAGCCATTACGTTTGGTTAATAATGTTGGTTTTGATGATAGTGCTCTTACTAATTATATGTTTAATTCAGTACAAGGCGCAATTGATTCAATTCGCGATCCCGAAGTTGTAGAATACAATCTTGCTTCAATACCCGGTGTTACAAACAACACACTTAATTTGTCCTTAATTGACATGTGTGAAAGTCGCGGCGATGCTTTGGCAGTTGTTGATTTAGCAGGAGGTTATACTCCACAATATCAAAGCACAGATAGCGAAGCAGAGCGGCGCGGATCAGTCACCACAACTGTAAATACAATAACCAATGAATTAATAACTAATTCAAGTTATGGTGCTGCATATTATCCTTGGGTGCAGGTTAGAGACCTTAACAATGGACAAATTGTTTGGGTTCCGCCTTCTGTAGTAGCCATCGGAGCGATGTCTTACAGCCAAAAGGCTAGCGAACTTTGGTTTGCTCCAGCTGGGTTTACTAGAGGTGGCTTGTCACTAGGTAAAGCTGGCTTGCCGGTTGTTGGAGTGCGTGACAGGCTGACTTCGCGCGACCGTGACAAGCTTTATGAAAATAAAATTAATCCAATAGCTCAGTTCCCTGCAGAAGGAATTGTAATATTTGGACAAAAAACATTGCAATCATCGGCATCTGCATTAGATAGAATTAATGTTAGACGATTGATGATTTTCTTGAAACGTCAAATTTCAAGATATGCTGCCACAATTTTGTTTGACCAAAACGTTCAGACAACGTGGAATCGATTTAAGGGTCAAGTGGAGCCATTCCTGAGAGGAGTTCAGGCTGGATTGGGCATCACCCAGTTTAAGTTAGTTTTAGATGACACTACAACTACTCCTGATTTGGTAGATAGAAACATTGTTTATGCAAAAATCTATCTTAAGCCGGCGCGTTCAATTGAATATATTGCTATCGATTTTATTTTGACTGATAGTGGCGCAGCGTTTGAAGATTAAATCAAAAAAGAGACTACTTATTAGTAAGGGAGAAAATAATAAATGACTGAGAGATTTTGGAGCGACCCCACTGTGGAGCCAAAACGAAGTTTTCGTTGGTATTTTACTTTAACAGGTCCGGAGTACAAGTTAGAAACTTATGCTATCAAATCGGTAAAAAAACCTTCTTTTACGGTTAGTGAAGTGCCACATCAATATGTTGCTCATACTTTTTATTATCCCGGTAGAATAACTTGGAACACGGTAGACGTTACTTTTATCGATCCAGTTAGACCAGATCAATCAGCTATTATTAGTAATATGGTGGTCGCTGCGGGCTATACTCCTCCTCGTGATGAAATACAGTCTAGAACATCATTTAGCAAGGACAAATTCGTTAAGAGTGTGGGACAACCAGTAATTAGTCAAATTAATGCTGATGGAAAACAGATAGAAAGATGGACTTTAAACAATGCATTCTTCACAAACGTTGATTATGGTCAATTGGATTACGGCACAGAAGAATTAGTTATTAATTCTGTGACTATACGTTATGACTTTGCCACATTGGAAACACTTCCTCCAGCTGAGCCCACATCCACATTAACGCCATAAGAGGAACTTACAATGCCCTTTTGGAGTGACCCGTCTGTAGAGCCTAAATTATCTTTTCGATGGTATGCTTCATTTGGGTTTGGCACAACAAATGTAATAAGTAGTTATACTTTACGTTCGTTTCAGAAGCCTTCTTTTGAAATAGCTGCATCTGAATACCTTTGGCTTAATGATGTTGCCTATAGACCGGGTATATTAACATGGAACCCTATAGAAATTACCATAACTGATGTAGAAGATATTTTTGAAAATAATACTAGAAAACTATATAGTATATTACAGCGCGCCGGCTATCAAACAGCTGATCCGGTTAACAAGCCGAAGTCTGCGATCGAAAAAAAAGCAGCTTCTGAGGCACTTGGTAACGATTTAAGATTAATTCAGATTAATAGTTCCGGCGGCGCTATTGAGGAATGGGTGCTGAAAAATCCATTTATCACAACAGTAAATTTTGGACAAGCTAATTATGGCGCAGAAGAAATCATGACTATATCTTTAGGATTAAGATATGATTGGGCTGAGCATAATATAAAGTAAATTTAATTAAAAAAAGAGGTAAATATGTCAAGAAATCAGAATAGAGCATTTGGGAATAATCCCGAAGTGCAGCAACCACCGGTGCAACCTAATCCCCCTCCAGTCCCTGCAGTTTCTCCAGAAGCTCCACCAAGTCCATTTAATTTCATTGTACCAACAGAAATGGTAGATTTGCCCAGTAAGGGGGAATTTTATCCCGATATCCATCCTCTTCACAATGTTGATGCTATTGAGATTAAGCATATGACTGCGAAAGAAGAGGATATATTGACTTCTGCTACGTTGCTCAAAAAAGGCTTGGCTATAGATAAAATGCTTCAAAGTATTATTGTTGATAAAAGAATTAAAGTTAAAGACCTTTTAATTGGAGATAAAAATGCATTGGTGATCGCTTCACGAATTTTTGGCTATGGTCCGGATTATAAAGTTGAGATACAATGTGTTCATTGTGACAATTCTTATGAGGCGGTATATGATTTAAGTGCATTACAAAATAAAAGTTCTACTAATTTTGGAAAAGTAGATAAAACGGCTAATAACACTTTTACATTGGTATTGCCTAAAAGCCAGATGTTGGTTGAATTTAAACTTTTAACTTCACAAGATGAAGAAAAACTCACTAAAGATAAGAAAGGCGGCTCAATGAAGCTTTTAAAACTCATAGTTGTTTCTATTAATGAACAAACAGATGGCTTTTATGTTGAAAGAGCGCTGCAGTCATTACCTATTTTAGATGTTTCAACACTTAAAAAAACATATGCTATGGCAATGCCAGATGTTAACATGGTTCAGGACATAGAATGCACCGCGTGTGGAGAAATTTCTACTTTGGGGGTGCCGCTTAATGCGGGCTTTTTTTGGCCTGACATCTGATTATATTAAAAATATTTATGAGCAATTGTTTTTTATGAATTATATTGGCAATTGGTCTATAACAGAATTGTATAATTTGCCTATAGGTCTTCGTGGCTGGTTTATCGAAAGAACAATCAAACAAAAAGAAGACGAAAAAAAGCGCGTAGAAGATGCACAACATAAAACCACCCACTCTTTAAGATAATACTTTCTCTTGTTTAAACTAATTATACCTATAGGAGCATGCAATCATGTTAATGAAAGTTAAAATTGATTTCGAAAAACTTAAGTCAAATAGTTTAAATGAAACTTATTTGGGCACATTTGCAGCTGATGTTGAATATTTGTTATCGCATTTGTTTGATAGAGGATTTAATCCACGTTTAACAGGACCCGGTCGTATATATGAAGACGACAAAGAAGCTCTTCCTCAAATTAGTATTAAAGGCAGTAAAGAAGACTTAACGGCTTTTGCTAATGTTATAGAACATGAGAAAACATATGCCTTAAAATATCTTGATGTGGGACTTGGAAGTCCCGAACTAGCAGAAGAAAAAATAAAATTAGAAAATTCGATTTATAATTTTGAAAAGATGACCGGATTGAAGTGGCCCTTAAGGTAATTTATATATGACTGATGATACCAAAACTCCAACTAATCCACCTTCCAATAAAGTCACTGCTAGGGATCTAGATGTACTAAAAGAATTAAAACTGACAGAAGAAGAATTCCTTGAAAATAAACTTCGTTTAAATCAACGTCTTACTGAAGAAGAAAAAGCACAATTAAGTGCGAAAGAGCAAGCAATTGTCATAACAAAGGATCTTTTAGCATCTCGAAAACAACAATTAAGCGCGCTTGAAAAATACACTGAAGGAGAATTAGCTGCCCTAGGACTTCAAGAAAATATAGTAGATAAGGTTAAAGAATGGATAGAAGAACTTGAAAAAGCTGCCCCAGCAGCCCAAAAATTCAACGAGCGGTTGGCTGCATCTAACGAGGCTGCAGATCAGATAACAAAAAGACTCTTTGGCATTACCGGTGCTTCAAAACAAATGGGTGCTGCCTTAGAAAACCCTGTTGAGAGCCTGTCTAAAATGGGGACGCGTTTAAAGCAAAATCTAACAGCGACAAATCTATTAGGCTCAGCAGCGCTTAAAGTGGCAGAAGGATTCACTAAAGCAGCCACAGCTGTCACTGATTATATGCAAAAAACATATGGCATGGAAGCAGCGCACGCCAAGGCTGTCGAAAACTACAATGATTACCGAACGTCGGCGCGTGACCTCAACATGCTTAGCCAACAAGAGCTTGCTGGTTATATATCAGACACAGAAAAACTGGCAGATGCATCGGCTTGGCAGCGAAAACAAATAATGGATACACGCGTTGAAATGCGTAAATCTTCAGCCGCTTTCCGTCAGAGTGCTACAGAAGATCAGGTTGCCGCCACCGATTTAGCTTTATTACTAGAAAGAAGACTAAACGTTACTGTTGGGAATACAGCTGGACAGATGGAAAAATTACAGCTGGTTCAAGGAAAAAGCTCGGAAGAGGCAAGAAAGATGACAGCCGACTTCGCGGTGCAGGCAAAAACTTTAGGCTTAGATGTTAACAAAGCACAAGGTGAGTATATTTCACAATCAAACAATTTATCCAAATTTGGACTGCCAGATATGCGAAGGGAATTCTTTAAGCTAGCAAACATTCAAGAGCAAACCGGTATTTCTATGGACAGTGTAATTTCGGGTATGGAAAAATTTAGTACATTCCAAGGCGCTTTAGAGGCAGCAGGTAAATTAAATGCGACATTTGGTACAATGATTGATGGGATGGAAATGGCAGCTAAATTCGAACACGAAGGACCAGTCGGCGTAATGCTTCTTTTAAAAGAGCGCGCGGAAGAAGCCGGCTTAGAACTGGATAAAGTCACATCGCCTTCTGCGATGAAACAACTTACGACTCTAACTGGACTTCAGGCGGAAGAAGTTAAAATGCTAGGTAGAGTATCAATGGCGCAACTTCAAAAGATTGCGGATCCCGCTTTGTCAGCGACAGATGCATATGCGGAATTACAAAAAGAACTAGGCGAATACACGACCGGCGTTGAAAGCAGCGGGAAAGCCACCGATACTGTATCAAAGGAGTATAAAACATTAGTTGAGAAACAAATGGAATACCAAAAGGATTTGGATGAAACCATTAGCAAGCTTGGAATACTAGGTTCGATGCTAGCTACTGGAGGCGCGATAATTGTTGGATTGGGTCTCCTCGCCGGCGCCTGGGCGCTGCTTAAGCGTACAACAGCTGGGGGGTGGTTGATGTCAGCTATTGGTGGTCTTAAAAGTATGGGTCCAGCAGCTGCTAGTTCTGCGCCAGGTGTTGCCAAGCTTGCCAGCGGTGCCGGCGCCGCCAAAGCTGCAGCTGCTGCGCCAGGTGCCAAAGCTGCAGCTGCTGGCGCCTCGGGATTCGGCGCAATGGGCGCAGCTGCTCTTACAGCAGCTGCAGCTGGGGGCGCGTTTCTTGGATGGGGAATTAATAAACTCGGACTCAATCCCTTCATGGAGGGAGAAGAAGATTTAACTTTATCTGATTATAATCCTTTTGGATCAAATATTTTTGCTCCGGGTCAAAATTATGTTAGCCAGCCCACGCCAGCTATCATTGGAGATTCGCTAGGCTCTGAAACCGTAACTAAACGAACTCAAGCAGCTCTCGGCGCGGGAGATAAAGTCGCGACCAACGCACCAGCTGCAGCTGCTGGACCCACAGAGTTAAGACTAACTGTTAATTTAGTAACCAAAGAGGGCAAAACGTTGGGTACTCAAGATATAACACAACAAATACGCCCCGATGGCTTGCGCGCAGCAGTATCAGCTATTCTAGATGAAAAACTAAACTTAATTTATGGATAGGCTCTAATTATACTATGCCCGTAGCAAAACCACATGAAAAAGAATTTAAAAGATTAGCAATTACGCCTTTGCATATTAAACCAAGAAGACCAGCTGGTGATACAGACCCAGTTCAAAATCTAAACACTCTGTATTTTTCTAGTATTATAACAGAATTCACAGACTCATGGACTCCCAGATGGTCACCTACTAATGTTTATGGACGTATGGATCCGCTTTCATTTTATAGTGGCACAGGGAGAGAGTTAACTTTGGGATTTCGTGTAATTTCTGATTCCATAGATGAAGCTAATGATAATACGCACAAAATACAACGTTTGATACAATATCAATATCCCACATATCAATCATATGGTGGAGTTCAATTGCTGACAGCGCCTCCATATTTTTCAATTCAGTTTATGAATATTATTGGAGGAGGAGTCGGTAAAACCGTGCATGGATATATTAATGGCGCCATACAAATAAATCCTGGTTTTCAATCAAAAGATCAAGCGCAATATTTCACGCGTGATGATAAAAATATATACTTTTCTGATGTTAATGTAGTTTTACGTATGACGGTATTACATCAGAAGTCTCCTGGTTTTAATGTGACCAATGGCGCGTTTCGTGGAGATCCAGTAAATTATCCATACGGCGCGCCAGGATCTGGCGAAGCTGCAGCAGCGTCGAGTAGTCCAGGAGCGGGGGGAGGAGGGGTTAGCGCAATTAGGGGTCCTGGCGCCGCGGGCATGGCAGTTGATAACATCGCCGGTCAGGCAGTTGCCACCACCGTAGCCGCCGCCGCCGCCGCCACCGCCGCCGCCGCCGACGTCGCAGCCGACGTCGCAGCCGACGTCGCAGCCAGCGCAGCTGCTTCGTCACCCGTCGCCGCTAAAACTCAAAAGCGAGATGTGAATTTATCTCAGCATCTCGGGACTGGCAAAAGCGGTAAAATGCGGTTTAAAGGCTCGTCCGGCGCACGGCTGAAGCGCGATCACCTCAAACACATAGCTTGGTGAAGGCGATAGTGTGTTGACGCAGCAAGGTAAGCAATTGGGAGCTGCAGCTGCGGCGAGAGCAGCTGCCCGATCGGCGTATGAGCAGACACGGACAAAGGCACTTGGTGCTCAAAAGGCAGCATGCGAGGTGGATCCGAAGTGCAACGCCAATTAATAAAAGGATAATATTATGACAATTTCACGCTACGATAATAGAATGATATTAACAAACGTTTCTAATGATTATAGATTTTCTAAGATTTTAAAAGCTAGAGGATTAGACCGGATTAAACAATATCTTACTCCTGAATTGACATACCCTTCAGGTGAAGACTTAGCTGAAATCCAACAGGTTACGCGCGTATGGACAGTAGGAACTAAATATTTTAATTTATCATATGAATTTTATGGCGATCCACAATATTGGTGGGTTATTGCTTGGTTCAATTTGCAACCACTAGAAGCAAATTTTAGACCCGGCGACGTAGTTATAATACCTACCCCATTAGAAACCGTTTTAAGCGGTTTCGGGTTAATGTAGGAGAAAAAGATGCCCACAGCTGCACCACCAACCCCTACTCCACCGGCGCCTGGTACTACACCTACGGGACTACCCCCCGGCGCGACTCCCTCCATTCCAATAAGCAATATTGCATTAATGCCTTCATTCAATGATCAATGTTTTTTAATTGAAAAAGCAATGGCCATATACAATGTTAAGAAAAACGAGTCTTTGAGTAAAATTAGCCCAACTAGTCCTGTTCGTCAAATAAAAACTAATGCTCCTTTGGCTTCGTTTAAAACAAATTTGAAGTATATTAATCATATTACTTCAATGGTTGACGTTAAGAATTTTTTCGAAATAAGTTCAGAAAAAGCAGCGCAGCTAGCACATTATACAACTATATCAGTTGTACATAGAAACCCAACAGCTAATTTTGAACGAAAAAAGCCTATTTTTACTTCATCCGGTCATAGAGATTTTAATGCTGCAAATTTAGATGTCTTTCAAAGTTCCGGTGCGAGATCGGGAGCGGGAATTCAAAACATTAATGTTACATATGAGGGTATAGACTCAGCTACTAAAAAAGTAGTACGGGTTGCTACGACATATCTTTTTCAAGATATAAGAACTATGTTAAATTCTAAATATATTGAGCTATTAAAAGTGCTCATGAGTGAGGAAATAGAGGGCGTTAAAGCGTCACGAACTATTGATTTTGAAATAGGCTGGTCGACGCGCAAACATAGCTTGAAAAATGAAGCGTCTTCGTTAACTGAACAATTAGGCTTGAAATATCTAAAATTAAAACTTCGCACTAATATAGTTAAATACACATTTGATCTTAAACAGGACGGCTCTATAATAGTTAATGCGGAGTATGTTGGTCACATTGTAGATGTATTTGGAGGACCATCTTCAAATGTATTATCTATGGCTAAAGATGCATATGCAGAAGTCAAAAACAACCTGGAACAAATACAAAATAGAGCCACACAGACAGCTGCCCGAGCGGCTCAGAGTGCAAATCAAATGAGAACAAGCGGATTAGCGCACCTGGCATTTACACGTATTTTGGATTACGGTAGTTCCACCGCATTTCGACCGCGCGCCGGCGGGCCCGCGCCGCAATACGATGAGGGCATAAAGACCTTGGCTGGAGCCACCGGGGTGGGTAATAGCAATCCAGCCAACAACGGGGTTCTCGACAGCTGGTTGAATGCAATACAAACCGAGGTAAATGATTTTGCCCCCAGCATCCAGACCGCTGGGTCGGGGAACTTCACTGCCGCGGAGACGAGCGCTTTAGATGTTGAGATGAAAACCGTCATGAATCGTTTTAAAAATGAGCTAAAAGAGGCTTGGACAAATCCTCATGGTGTATCGGCGACAAGAGTACATAGAGTCCAAGCTGTTCTAGCAAAATTTAAAAGTATGGCAGCTCACACACATCGGGCTGGGCAAGCTGCAATTGCCACTACCGCACAACAGCAGGCATATAAGAATGCCATGGAAGAGCAATTAACTCGTGCTCAAATGGCAAGATTTTTAGCATTGCAAGAAGTAGCCAAAACATTATTAGATAAAAGTTTAATTAATTATGCTTATATAAAACGAAAACCTACTATTGAAGAATTTGTAAAAGCTGCAGCGCAGGGTCCTCAAGGTACCCCAACAGTTAAAACCTTAATGCAGGGTCTTGGCGCGGCAAGCTTTTTAGCAGACCGGGGGGATCCTAACAATCCGATATCAGAAGAAGAACTAGATACAGAAAGTATTCAAGTTATTCCTTTTGTTTTTTTGGGGAAATTTATAGAAAACGTTTTAAATTTACCAGCTAGCTCTATTAAAGCATCCACTGCAGGTTCTTCGACCTCTGCGGCTATAAAAACGGTATACCAATCTATGATAGAAAATTCTGGTCAAGAATTTACTGTAGATTTTGGATTAGTTTCTTATAAATCGCCTTATACCGGTACCGAAATTAATAACCTGCCTTTGTATTATTTACCTTTATCGTTAAAAAAAATAAATGATTTTTTTGCTAGAGAAGTAGTTGCCAAAGAAAAGTCATTTTTTGCGTTTGATGATCTTGTTTTATCTATTTTAAGGAAATTTCTTACAAATGTTTTTGGCATATGTATGCAAGAGGCGCACACTACTGGGTTTGTGGCGCCTAAAATACAGGCGTTGGGAGGACAACGTGGGAAAATGCTGCATTATTTTATATATGGATTTAAAAATGTAAGAAACGATATTAAAGATGGAAATATAACTTTTGGCAGTTATAATCAAAATTTTAGAAATCATATATATCATTTTTACTTAGGAGGTCAAATTAAAGGCGCCGTAAAACATGTTAAAGTAATCGACGTTGCCGACACAAACACCAAAATGGCTGTTTTCTGGCGTAATCAAGCTTCTGCGCGGGTTGGTATGACAGAGCCGAATGCCACCGATATCGGCGCTTTACCTCCTGTGGTCTTTCAAGCTGAAGTGGAAACAATGGGCTTTCCTCTTTTTAACATAGGGCAATTAATATATGTTGATTTAAGACCATATATTACTTCTGAGTATGGGCGCCAATTTAAAGCTAATGGGTATTATGGCATAACAAAAGTTACTCATAGTTTTACTCCTGAAAATTTTTCTTCTACAGTTAGTGCCATTATACAGTATTCTTTAGCAGATTATGATGCAAACAAAGGCGCAACATCTGCCTCAACCGGCACACCTGTCACTCCACCAGCCACAACAATACCTGCACCAACCCGTGCGCAATTGGCTGCAATTGCTGCTGAGCAAGCAAAAGCAAAAGCAAAAGAAAAATGGATTAAAAGTTTTATAGACACTTATGACGTGACCACCCAAGCTTTTGGTACAGCCACTCTAAAACCATTCCCAGGTGTCGATCCAGCCCAAACGTTAAAGCAAGCCAAAATAGCAGCTGCGCATCAGCACTTTGGGGCTTGGATCAGGAGCCCGAGTGGATCGCGATCGGCGTGGGCGAATCCCCACTGCCAATGGATGAACGACGCCCCCGGTGCTAAGCTACACTACGCGGTGTTAAAACGCAATGGTGAAATTCCTGTAGGTAGTGGATGTTGATTTTCTTTGGGACACGCTTAATATATATTCAAAATCATGCTAAAACACTAATTATAACATGCCCCAATATTTTCCAGATTTTATAGCAAAAACTACTCACCCTATCAAATCTTATAGTCTATATGAAAACAGACGTTGGTACAAAGAAAAAACTTCTCAAATTTTCAATAATTTTAATAATAATTATATTGATTTGTGGTATGGCACTCCTTATTACGGTAAAGTTAACGAGTCAGGAGTGCTAGTGATACCAAATAAAGATTATTTGAAATATTCTGCAAAACACAACTTAGTCTCGTTTGATTTTGTAATTCAAGCCTTTGACGAATTTATCTATTTTTTACAAAGAGCGACTACTCAGGGAAAGCTTTCCATGAGAAACGTTTTAGGAAATTTTAAAGTTAAAAGAAGTTTTGAAGATACAGAAAATAAATATCTTAATTTTGCGTGGAGTGTTGTAAAATCATTTAACGATTATATTGTCTCCAACAATAAAATGGTTTTAAATATGGAATCATACGTATGCGAGTTTTTAAAATATTTAGAACTTAATCCTTTGGGATTGTTTTCTTATTATTCTATTTTTGCGAGTTATAAAACCTCAGTGAGAGCTAGTGGGCTTGCAATTGAATTTTTAGCGGCAAATCATGATAGTGATGTTATAAAAAATCGATTTTTCAAAAATGCAGAATTTTATAAATACGTTCAAACTGCGGCTAATTTTGGTTTTAGAATTAATAAAAATGCGCCTTGGATGGTTATCGCAGATTTAAATTCCAAGCCGATGCAAACTGGACATACAATTAAACGTATAAACACTACGCAAACTGTTGATGGCTACCTACCACAGAATATGATTCCCAATACTCAAGCTTTGTTTGCGAGTCATTACAATCGATGCATTGCGGCCGCAGTGGTATATTTGCAAGAAATTATGATATATGGATATAAAGAATATCAATCGAATATGTTATACTTAATAGATCATAATAACGTTAAATATGAGTCTTTGGCACGTTATCAAAAGTTCAATAGCGGCGGTGGAGTTACTAAACGATGGGCGCGCCAGCTGACAATTAAATCTTATAAAACGCCTAGTAGTAAGTATCCAGCATCTTCGGTAGTTGAAATTAACGACTTACGTAAGCTATATGGAGAAAAATTTTGGTTAACGATGATGGAGAAAGTTCTTAAAAAGGAATATTCTGTGCCAAATGATAAAGCTTATAGAAGTTTTAAAAAAAAGTTTGAGTGGAATTTGAATAACGCTCCTTTACTGTTTGACGTATACACCCTTTTAGAATCTTTTTATAGCTCTACAAAGATATTTGGTAAATCTTCACGGTCCCCATTGTGGTCCGAGTCAAAAAAGTCCTTGAATCCTCAAAAAAATAATGTTATGGTACCAGCAGGAAAAGAAAAACCAACGATTAGTAAAATCGTTACTGAGTTCCATACAGGATATTAATGATATTTCAGACTTTTGATGATAAGCAAGAGTGTTTTTTAATTTACAAAGAAGAAGGGTTCCATAAGAACTTAACTCCATCATGTACTCAAACATGGTCATATGCCACATATATGAAAGACCGCGATGACATTGAATACGCTCAATTGTATGCTCTGGGCGCCGATTTGGATGACTTATGCCCAGCTTCTATAAAAGGCAAATGGCAGCGAATTCAAAAAAGAATAAAAGCTGTAATTAAGTCGGTTTATGAGGTAGGTCTAGATTTAGATAGTCACTGCATATACGATATGATGCCTCGCTGCATTCTTAAAGACTGGGCAAACACAAAAACTGAAATATGTAAAGAAGTATTTATAAATTATAAAAAACCAGCCCATTATAATCAATTACTAAAGATTAATAAAGTTATTGCCGATATTAAACAGAGAAGATTGAACATTGATCCTTCTCAAATATCTAGACTTACACTTCAAGATAGAAATACTTATAAACTTATTACACAAAATAAGCCTTTTATTGATTATGACATGGCTAAAACCGTAACAGGTCGCTTAAGCACCAAGAAAGGGTCTTTTCCAGTCATGACCTTGGCAAAGAAATACAGAGGAGTACTGACTCCTACTAATCATTGGTTATATGAGCTAGATTTTAATGCATGTGAGCTAAGAGCTGCGCTAGCGTTGCTGGGAAATCAACAGCCACCAGAAGATCTTCATGAGTGGAACCTTTCCCATGTGTTTACTAGGGCAAAAGATCGTGATAATGCTAAAAAAAGAGTATTCTCTTGGCTTTATAACCCTCATAGCAAGGATGATAAGATTAATAAGATTTACGACCGAAATAAACTCAAAACTTTGTATTTTAAGGATAATAAAGTTATAACTCCTTTTGGTCGCGAAATAGAATGTGATGATGACCATGCTGTTAATTATTTAGTGCAGTCCACTGCGGCAGATATGGTCTTTGAGCAAATGTATAAGGTTTGGAAACTTCTAGAAGGTAAAAAAAGCTTTATTAAGTTTTGCAACCATGATTCTCTAATGATTGACTTACATATGGACGATCAGTTTGAGATTAATAAGATTAAAAAACTATTTAGTGCGACACGATTTGGAGATTTTCGTGTTAATTGCCTAGGCGGCAAAAATTGGGCAGAAATGAAGCGCTTAATGATTAAATAACTATTTATAGAGAGAGGACCAATTATGAAACTTACTAAAGCATATTTAAAGCAATTGATAAGAGAAGAAAGAGAGAAAATGACGTCGCACGAAAAAACCACCCCAGCTGCGACACAAGAAGAAAATCCCAATTTGCAGGATTTAAAACAGAAATTGCTTGATTTGACAAAAAATCTAGCTGGCATCCAAATGAACGAAATAGATATGATTAATTTGTTTGTTGAATTAATTGATTTAGCAAAACGCGAAAATATTAATGTACAAGAATTACGTAGAAGGCTGGGGTTTGTTAAACAAGCGGCACAGAAGATTGCGAAATGAGTGAGATGAAACTAATAATGGAAGGTTGGCGAAATTATAATGCTGATCAAGAAGAAGCAAAAGAGGCTCAGCAATTAGTTGAAGAATTCTGGCGAGGAGATTATTGTTCAGGCGAGCTTATTTTAGAAAATGAAATTAAACTTTTAGAAGAGGGCGTAAGCCAATTTTTTAGAGACGCCTACACCTCAGTAAAATCTAAAATAGATCAATTTAAAAACTGGAGTGAGCAAAAACTCATGAGTTTTGTTGAGTCAGGGTTAGAAAAACTTAATTCTTTTTTAACAAAAATGCGAAATATTGCAAAGGAAACAAAAAATCAAGTATTGTTAAAATTATTCCCTAAATATGGCACAAGAGAAAAACAAGATATTGTAAAAGTCTTAATGATGCCAAAGTATCTGAGGATAGGAGCCGCCATAATAACGACTTTTTTGCAAAAAGCAGCAAAATTTGGAATTAGTGCTTTATTGGATACACTCACCGCCGGCACCGGCACTGCAGCAAAAATAAGTACTTTTATCAAAGACAATATAGAAAAAATAAAGCTTTTTGTCGATGGTGTGATGAACGCGCTAGATCCAAATGGGATTTTAGACATGATTGAACAATTTGATATTATGAAGGATGCTAAGGAATTAATCGATCAATTCAAAGCAGATCTCCAAGGACGTCGAAATCCACTCACATCAACAGAGGCATAAATGCACACCGTAATAGGATTAGGTCAAGCAGGCTGCAATATTGCTGACCAATTAAAACAATACCCACAATATAAAATAATAAAAATTGATACCGGTCTAAGAAAGACCAAGACTTCTTTTGGTCTGAAGCACCAGGCATCACCAGAACTGTATGAAGAAAAACTGCCGCGAGGTA
>Ga0098052_1000516_pt1 | contig 24541 bp, 40 predicted proteins | sample 15_taG_FD_81591 | JGI IMG/M metagenome (GOLD analysis project Ga0098052, IMG submission 81591) | Marine viral communities from the Subarctic Pacific Ocean - 15_ETSP_OMZ_AT15312 metaG | ecosystem: Environmental > Aquatic > Marine > Oceanic | place: Pacific Ocean | collected 2015-01-18
CCGTAGTATCGAATGCTTTTACATCTGCCAGATTAGTCACCTCAGAATCCATTAACGCCCCAGCGGCAGTGACGTTGGTGGCATCGGTTACATCGGCAGAGGATTCTATACCGTCGAGCTTAGTGTTATCAGTGGCAGTAAAGTGGAGATTCGTTGTCCCTTCAGCTATCTCATCTAAATTATCTTTGGTAAGGATTTGGGCATCGACGTAAGTCTTAATGGATTTTGCTGACCCCACAGTGGAGTCATCAGAATGAGTAATGTCGAGGTTCGTCAGGATGGACGGGTGCGTATAGCTGACCACACCTGTAGCTGAATCATAACTCAAGCTACCGCTAGCTGAGATAGCTGACCTAGCTCTAGCATTGGTGAAATACAGATTGGACGTACCCTCGGTAACATTGTCTGAGTCAATGATGACTTGGTTCGGGATAGGGGAAGATGTTCCCTTGTAAAATTTGTACCCATCCGAACCCCCGTAATTAGATAATGATGTAGACATAGCTGGCGACGACCCTGTGTTTACTCAACAGTTGACACTACATATAGTGTGCGGTAACGATAAAGTCAAGGTGAGCACTACAATATATGGGTATCGCTTCGATCACCCGATCACTCAGCTGGAAGCTGAACTGTATGCCTTCAGAGAAAGCATCACCCCAGAGGAGGGTGGGCTTGGTAGATACCAGCACTTTAAGAATGCGGCTGACCTTATTTGGCCTGACTTGATCTGGCATCCTTGGCTGGAGAGGCAGATAGAATCTCTCTGTGAGAATGAGTGGGTCAGCTGGACGGGCTGCGCTGCTAGCGGAAAAACCTACGCTAGCTCCTTATATGCTCTGGTCTGGTGGCTAGCTGATCCGCAGCACAGCTCAGTAATCCTGACCTCTACCACCGCCAAGATGATCCGTAAGCGTGCTTGGGCTAATGTCCAGCAGCTATGGAATAGCTCCAGTAACCAATTTATAGGAAACATGGTGGACTCCAAGACGGAGCTTCAGTCCAAGAAGGGAGATTCAAAGAATGCCATATTCGCCATCGCAGTGCTTGACGGTGCTACATCCAAAGCAGTTGCCAATATTCAAGGGATACATAGTGAAAGAATCCTCTGTATCGTGGACGAAGCCACAGATACCCCACCAGCGGCCTTTGAAGCGGCGTCCAACTTGAGTAAGGGCTGTCGGGAGTTCCAGTTTCTAGCCATCGGAAATCCTCATTCCATGCTGGATGAGCATGGTAGGTTCTCTGAGCCTGTTACTGGGTGGGATTCGGTCAACATCGACACTCAGGAGTGGGAGACAGCTCGCGGCAAGTGCATCCGGTTTGACGGGATGCGCTCCCCAAACGTGCTGGCGGGCAAGACTAAGTGGGAGTTTCTAATAACCCAAGAGCAGTTAGACGCTTCAATTAAATATGAAGGAGAGGATAGTCCACGTTTCTGGAAGTACACCCGTGGGTTCTGGTCGCCATCGGGCATCGTTAAGACGGTGCTATCAGCGACCATGTGCCACAAACATGAGGTGGCTGGCACTCACACGTTCGAGAAGGAGTCGAAATTCATAGCTGGATTAGACCCAGCGTTCGGTGGAGACAGGTGTGTATTACGTTTCGCTAAGTACGGTGATCTTCAAAATGGCCTAATGGGTCTGGAATTTGGTGAAATCATACAAATTCAAATCAACGCGCAGTCCGATGAGCCTATTCACTATCAGATAGCTAACCAAGTTCGTAAGGCTTGTGAAGATCGGGGCGTCGAACCGCAGCATCTAGCTGTGGATAGCACCGGAGAGGGCGGTGGGCTGTGCGACATCATGGCTAAGGAGTGGAGTAACCGGATTAACCGTGTGGAGTTCGGAGGAAAGGCCAGCGATATGCCCGTCAGCGATCAAGACTCACGAACCAGCCATGAAGCCTACTCAAACAAAGTTACTGAGCTGTGGTTTAGCGTGAGGGAGTGGGTTATGCGCGATCAGATCAAGGGTATGGATAGCGAAACTCAGATCGAGTTCTGCTCGCGTATGTTCGACGACCAAAAAAGAAAGATCGTCGTAGAAAGAAAAGCGGAGATGAAAGTTCGTACCGGAGAATCACCAGATTTAGCTGACGCAGCAGCGATATGTGTGCATCTGGCGCGTGAACTTGGGTCGGGTCACTTGAAGAAACAGCTCCAGCATGATAAAGAATGGGAAGAATTATCGTTAAAGTACGATTCAGTCTATAATCCAGACTCAATGTATGCAGAGGGTTAAGGAAAAACAAACCACGCCTCCGAATGGGTGGAGGTACAGGCAGCGCGAGAGCGGTAAGTTAATTACTGCTACCTCCCTGCCTAATCTGGTAGCAGCCGTGCGCGAGCATAGGCTAGCTAACGGATACCCTATCCAGATGGACATGGAGGTGGAGGTGGAGGAGGGGGTTTGCAAGGAGGTTCCTGAAGCCTGCCACGACAAGCCAAGAGATTTAGTTCCTCAACGCCTCACTATAGCTAATGTGGTGGCCTTTACCAAAACCCTCGGTGAATCAATCCTGAAAGGAAACCCACGGGTGGAGCAGGAAGAAGCAGATCGCCGCGCCATGATCTGCACCGGATGCACCGCAAACATCCAAGCAGAAGGGTGCGGCGGCTGCAACTCTTCCCGCCTTGATGATGCGATCAGTAAGATTACTAAGGCTGGCAAGACTGACTATGATCCTAAGCTGGAAAGCTGCAAGTATTGTGGGTGTTTGAATCGCGCTCAAATCTGGTTCCCTTTAGATATTTTACAAAATCACCTCAACCCTAAAATACGCGAGGCTTTGCCTGCGGCGTGCTGGAAAAAATGAATAGCCAAATACAATTAGAAAACATCTCCGAAGAGGGCGTACCTGAGAGCCGCCTCAATGACGCCTCAGCTGTGCAGTCTATGGTTAAGTCCATGATTCGTGCTGATGACAGGCGCAGTAAGGTGCGAGCTAAGGTTAAAGGGCTTGTGGACGGCAATGCTCCCTACAGCTCAGCTGAGCTACAGCGCACTGGCCAATCCTTCAGAACCAACGTCAACTTCCGAGAAGGTGAATCCTTCCTAAACATGGGAATGAGTGCCTTCTTTGATGTGTTTGCTGAGGTTCCTACATACGCCACAGTCAAGGTGAGGCACGGGGATGCTAATGACTCAGAGAAGTATAGCCGCATTATCACTGAGGAGTTTGATCGTCTCCAGAAAAAGGATGGTTCATTCGATTACATGATGCAACTGAGTCAGCATGAGATGGTTCTTTATGGCAGTGGCCCCATGATCTTCGAGGATAATTCTGATTGGCGGTGTAAGCCGATCAAGAATGCTGACCTTCTGGTTCCAGAGGGAACTAAATCAAACACTGAGGATTGGGAGATGTGCGTGGTGCGTAGTCAGTATCGCGCCCATGAGCTGTATAAATTTATCAGAAACGAGAAGGCAGCAGCTAAGGCTGGCTGGACGGTTAAGGCAGCTAAGAAAGCTATCATGTCAGCTAACCCTGACTCACTGGGTTCAAACCACACATGGGAAAAGCACCAGCAGGAGCTACGCAACAATGATCTGTCTTACTCCAGTCGATGCGATGTTATTACTGTCGCTCACGTTTTTTATCGGGAATTCCCAAATGACAAGAACCCCGAAGGAGCTGTTAGCCACTGTATTGTGGATGAGCGTGGAGATAACAAGGAGTTCCTTTTCCGTAAGCTGAACCGATTCAAGCAGTGGAGTGAAGTAGTCCACCCGATGTACTATGACAAGGGTGATGGACAGCACCATTCTGTCAAAGGGATGGGCGTTAAAATGTTCGCCTCACTTGAATTAAAGAACCGACTGAAGTGCAGTCTGGTCGATGCGGCTATGGCACGCACGGCAATCCATTTACAGCCCAACTCACCAAACGACCTAAACCGAATGAACGTGGTACAGATGGGGCCGTATAGCGTCATCCCCTCCGGTTACAACGTAACCCAAACCAATAGCGCAGGCGTGCTTGACGCGCCATTAGCTGTAGAGCGTGAGCTGGAAGGATTGATGCAAGCTAACCTGAGCCAATACCGTCAACGCCTCGAAAAGCAGGGCAATCCAAGGACTGCTACTGAGATTGAGGCATTGATGGCTCAGCAGTCTGTGTTGGGTAAGACTCAGCTAAACAGGTACTACGCCCAGCTAGATGTTCTGTTCGCAGAACGCTACCGCCGCGCCATTAATCCCAATATGACAAAGGATATGGCAGGGGCAGCTGAGGCTATCGAGTTTCAAAAGAAGTGCATTGAGCGTGGATGCCCAAGGGAATGCCTAGATAAGATTGAGTTCGTGCAATCCACCCGCACTGCTGGCCGTGGGTCAGCTATGGAGCGCAGAGCCATCAGTAATGCACTGATGAATGTTATCGGGATGCTTCCTGAAGGTGGCCGTAAGAAGGTTATCGAGGATCATGTAGCCAGCCTAGCTGGATACCATAGCCTCGGACGCTACTACCCAATGCCTGAAGAGGATGTTGATACTCAGGAGCAGCAACAGGAAGCTGCTAGGGAGAATGCGCTGTTCAAGACGGGCGCAATCATACCGATTGCTGGAGGAGATAACCATGCAGTACATACTGAGGTTCATTTACAGGCTGCTGCTGAATCTATTCAGGCAGCACAGCAGGGTGCTGGCGACCTGACCGAGATAGCTGCTTATATGCAGCAGATCATTGAACACGTTTACGGCCACTTGCAAGAGCTGGAGAAAGACCCGACACGCAAGGAGCTGGTTGGTATTTACGCGGATCAGCTGAAGGAAATCGAGAAGGTGTCTGAGGAATTAATGCAGGAGGTTAGCCGCCAGCAGGAACAGCAGATGGCTGAACAGCAACAGCAGCAACAGCAGATGGCTGAGATGCAGCAGCTTCAGGGCGGTGGCGACATGAAAGATCAATTAGCAATGATGCGTGCTGAACGCGATGAGGCTCGGCGCGACATGAAAACGCAGAATGACATGGAGCGGAAGAGCGCAAAAACACAGCAGGACTTAGCGTTAAAAGACGCCAAGGCTGCTCAACAGATAATGAAGGGGTAGGGAAATGAGTATAAACCTAAGCACAGAAGATATGCTGCACATTGTAGAACTCTTACGGGAGGACTTAATTTGCAGCCAACAAGTTCTTTCGGAAGAACCGGACAATATTGCAGCCAGTGGAAGCATGACTCGCAGCCAAGCGATTATGTTAAAGGTGGCGGCAATCGCTATTCTGAAGGGATACACCCTTGATGAAGTAAATGATAACCCTAACTACATTCAGAGCCGAAGCCGACTTAATTAAGCAAGCGGCTAAGCTGAAAAACAACAAGACCTATCAGATGATGATAGAGGTGGCTAAGAACGAGCTGCCAACCAACCGAACACTCCCAGCTATGGGAGCAAAAGACACTGACTTCGCCTACGCCTATGGCGTGGAAGTCGGATACAGACAGGCATTAGCTGTACTGGAATTAATGGGCACACCGCCCACTCAATCTGCTGAAGAAGTGGAAGCTAGCTTCAGCGAACCTATAACGAACGACTAAAATATTATGGCAGAAGATACATTCGCAATGGAGGATGTGGAAGCGATTGACCTCGCTGACGCTCCTGAACCCGAAGCTAAGGAGGAAACTCCTGTTGCTGAGACAACTGAAACCAAGTCTGAGGAGAAAGAACCTGAAGGACTTAAATCCTTTGCTGAAGCCTTTAATGAGGCTCTTGATGGAGATAAGCTGGAAGTACCCTCGACTGAAGAGAAAAAGCCTGAGAAGGCTACTGAGGAGCCTGAGAAGGCTACTGAGGAAACAAGTGAGTCCCGCTCGTCCAGCGACTTTAAGAAGGTTAAGGAGGACAGGGATAATGCTCGCCGTGAGCTTGAAGAGATTAAGTCCAAGCTGGAGAAGCTGGATGATTCCGATGTTAACAACATCATGGAACAGCTCAAGAGCGAACGCGATGACCTTGACCAGCGACTCAAGCTGGCAGCTATTGAGCGTCATCCTCAATTCCAGAAGGAATTTCAGGCAAAGGTAGATAGCGTCACTGAGCAGGCGAAGCGTGTGGTGGGTACTGAAAGCGCAGACCGCATTGCAGAACTGATCCAGCTGACTGATTCCGAATACCGCAGCAATGCGATTGAGGAAGTTATGCTGGAGCTGTCTACCACCAAGCAGGCCCAGCTCGGCTCGTTACTAACCCGCATGGATGAGGTTCGTTACGAGCGAGCTGCGGCTTTGGAGAATGCTGAGTCCACCTATCAGAACATGATGGCTGAGCAATCCAAGCAGCAGGAGGCCCAGATGGCAGCTACTCATAAGCTCTTTGATGGAGTTGTGAATGATGCCAGCAACCTTGAGGTGTTCGCTCAGCGTGAAGGGGATGATGGCTGGAACAGTGAAGTGAAGCAGAGAGTTGACATGGCTCGCTCAATCTTCAGTGGAGAAAATGATCCAGCTGAGTTAGCCCGTGCTAGCCTGTGGGCAGCAGCGGCTCCCAAGTATCGTGAGCTGCTGGTTCAACAAATTGAACTGAACCGACGACTGCAGAAGCAGTTGGGCGACCAAGGCGAATCCAATCCGTCTGTTAGCTCAGGTGGTGGTGAGGCTAAGTCTGAGCCAGTTGATTTCGTCACCGCTTTCCAGCAGGCGATGGGCAACTAAACCAGAAGGTTCCATGCGTTACGATAATCCTCCCAGTCACAGCGTGGCCTCTTGTCCAGCCAGAATCCATGCTTGCCCACCTCCCAGAAGTTGCCCTTGCCGCTCTTGGGTTTGCTGATAGGAATAACGTATAGGCCAGTACCCGTTGGGTAATAAACGACGCAGGCGAAGAAGTCTGCGTCTTTTTTTGTGTAGTTGGTTTTCTTCCTCCTGCCGTGCTGGAACAGGATTTTGTAGCTACCCTGAACCAGTGCACCTGTGGCTTTCACTTGGATGCGCCACATCTTCCCGTTCTTGGTGGCTATAAGGTCGTAGCGTTCAGAGTCAGAGAGCGGGAGACACACTCCATAGTTGAGTCTCATCAGCTCATGGGCCACTAGCATCTCAGCAGCAGCCCCGTGAATCTTATTGTTCGTGCTGACACCCATCCAAAGTTAAGTCAGTCGCCCTTCTCCAGCCTGTGCTCTAGGTCAGCTATGTACCTACCTAAGTCACGAATAAGTGCAGTGCCTTCAGGGGTCGCTGTCGCCTCCTCCATCCCCACCGGATGCTGCGTCGCTATCTCCTGAAATCCGTTGAGTTTTACTGCCAGACATCCTGTGTTCACGGCGAGACTTAGCAGCAGAAATAAGATCATCCACCATTTCATTTTTATCGTCCTTTCTTTGTTGGGCGAGCTGGGCGGTCATGCAGTCTCCAAGCCGCTCTATCGCGTCCAGAATTTTAGGTACGGCGCGTAGAGCAGCTAGGAGTTCTGTAATCATTTGTTCTCCTCGGCGGCAGCTTTAACATTGCCGCGAGAGATGGTGTAGCCGAAGGCTGCTAGGAGGGAGCATACTACTCCAACCACTTTATCCCAAGTGCCAGCCCCATCGGGGTCAACCAGTCCAAGGGATACTACTGCACCGAGGCCCACCGCAGCCAAACTCATATAGAATTCAGTCGAGCGGTAGCCGCTTTTGATGCCTTCTTTCACATCTTTTTTAATATTAGCCATAATAGTTAGTCGTTTGTTTATGTCGTTTCGTCGCGTAAAAGGTGGGGCAGCTCCCGAAGGAACCACCCCACCCTGTTAACGACGACTATTTACTATCGAGTGAACAGAATCACTGCGCCGTCTTGAGGACGTACCGGACGGAAGGCACTCATGTAGGTCGCGTAGTGGCGAGCTAGAGTTTCTTGCGGATCGTTTCCGGTTGAGGTGAAGGCGTTGATCTTGTCACCGCCAACAACCCAGTCCCATTCGCCTGCATAATTAGCAGGCTCGAAGTCCAGCCCGTAGCCTTGTGGGGCTACAACTTCAGCAGTCAGCACGTTCGGGTTAAGAACGATAGCAGCCTCATGCGTGGCAGTGCGCCAGCTTGGGTTGATCGTGTACTTTTTGCCCTTAGTGGCTGAAGCCTCGGTGTACTGGTTAACACGGGTATAAACACCGCCAGACTCAGTGAACCGCATTGGGTTCACAGTTTGAATGTGACGATAGTTATTGATAACCCTGCTAGCCCCCATTGCTTTTAGCAATTGGTTTGGCTCGCCGTAACGTAAGTCGGCCCGAAGGTCGCTATTGTTGCTGGCGATGGCGTTAGACGCCTCCATGCCAATGATAAGCGGGAACACGGGGCCACCATCTTCAAGAGTGATGAATCCGTTGGAGTCACCCTCAGTTGCCCCGTTCTCAATCAAGCGAACAGCTAGCGCATCAAGGTGGCCTTGCTCAAGATCAACAGCTGAACCAGAGAGGGTTAATCCCTCCAGAGCTGTGCCGCGAGTGGAATCAACCACGATAGCTGAGGTAGAACCGCTTCCGGTTAACTCAACTTTTTCGCATTGCTTCATGTACTCAGCGACGAGCTTGTTCTCCCAAGATTTCTTGGAACGCTTAATCATCTCCTGCACATAGCTGGAGAGGAATGCTTGAGGGTTGTGGTCAAACAGTAAATCTGTCGAACACACGATTGGGCCTCGTAGCTGGAACTTTTCTGGCGAGTAGGTTGTCTCGGTGAAGCCGACCTCTACATCCGTGTAGCTATTTGCACACGCACCATAGTTCTCTGAGCCGCCTGTTGAAAGTGCTATTGCACTCCAAGTTTCGGTGTCATCAGTAGGCATACTGTTTTCCACAGTGAAAGTGGTTTGGGTAAGCCCAGTGTTTTTATTATAGGAGCCGCGAGGAATCGCGCTTAGCCACAAACTTTGTGCAGTAGCTTGGCGATGCACTGACTGGCTCAAACTTTCGGTTGCGACTTTCATCGCGTCAAAGGCGTTTGCCATGATAAATCCTTTTTTTGGATTAGTGGAAGGCTATGAAGTTGTGGCCACTCGGACACGGTGAACATAGTTCTTCCGTTCTTTCCGGTGGCCAAGTCGAAGTAGGGCCGCAGAGTTCGCCACGCTCCATAGGGCTTTAAATGTGTCTGCGTGGTTTAGGCACTTCGCCAGTGCAATTATTTTTTTACCACAAAAAGAAAATCTGTCTAGTGCGCTTGACCCAATAATGTAATACAACTAGACTGGCTGCATCGTTTAGACAGGCGTGTCATGTTGTGTCACGCACGGTGTTAAGTGGTAGAAAACAGTTGGAAAAATGAAGCCGAAAAAGGCTCATAACCTGAAGGTCGTTGGTTCAAATCCAGCTCCCGCAACCAACTTTCCCTGCCATTTAACCCTAGAAAACCAGAGTTAAGTGGCAGTTTTTTTTAGGTTTGACCATGTATTACAAAAGATATACTTTGCTGTCTGTTGACGATACTTGTGATATACGGTTTTAAGCCGTTTTTTTGTCACGTTTTGGCACGCACAATGAAGATATACCAAACAAACACGAACGGGGTCAGGGGATTTATACTGGAATATAAGCTCCTTGGGCGAAGGGTTAGACTAAAACATCCCACAAGGATTGAGGCTGAGAGGGAGGAGGAACGTCTTTTGGTGTCACGCAAGAAGATGGCTGAATCTTTCCTGCGCTACACTGAGGCCGAAAAGCACGACATGGTGATGGCTTTTGAGCTGGCTAAAGCAAGAGGCTCAGCTCTCTACCCTATTGTCGCGCTCTATAAGGATGAGGCCGAGGTTCCAGATGGCCCAGAGATTAACGGGTTGATTAAGCAATTCCTCCAAGAGAAAAAGGATATGAACATGGCGAGTTCGAGCCACAAGAACCTGTCCTCGATTATCAGCCGCTTTGGTAAGGCTATGGGGAAGAAGCCTGTTAATAAGGTTAGCCGCCATGATATTCGTAGCTGGCTTAACAACACCAAGAACACACGGACTGGGGAGCCTTTGCACTCCGAAACCAAGAGCGGATACCTGACTGAAGTTATTAATTTCTTTAATTGGTGTGTTGAAACCAAGGTGATCGGCAGGGACGCGAACCCCACTGAGTCAGTAAAGAAGCCCAAGCTAACTGTTGAGGAGCTGGAAGAGCGGGAGAACCGTAAGGAAATCCTGACAGTCTCGGAGACTGAGGGACTGCTAGCTGCCTGCGTTCAGCAGTATCCGCACATGGTTCCACGGGTCGCGATCCTTTTTTTCGCTGGCCTTAGACCAGAACAGGAAGGGGCTGGGGTGCGTGATGAGGACATAAATATGGACAGGGGCACTCTCAAGGTTAGGGCCAGCAAGGCTAAGGACAGGAAGGCGAGAACCATTAAGATGACCCCTAACTTAATCCGGTGGCTGAAATGGGGCTACAGCCACGGCCACAGGCTTCCGGTTGGGTTAACCTCTGAAGAATGGAAGAACCGATGGGAGAAGCTAAGGAAGTCTGTTGATTTGTATGGAGAGAATTGGCCCCACGACACGAATCGCCATAGCTTCTGCTCGTATCACTTCGAGAAATTCGGAGAAAAAGACACCCAAAAGGCTATGGGCCACAGCACTAACGACATGATGTGGGACAATTATATCTCTCCAGTTGAACCCCATGAGGCGGCAGAGTATTTCAACCTAATGCCTCCTGTTTCTTGATAATAATTAAGTATTGCATCAGTATATTTTATGTAATACAAGGAAGCTGTCCATTTTATGTATATTGATCTCCCCCCAGAAAGCACCGAAATTGTTAAGGGCTTGGCCCGTGATACAGGCTTGCCCTGTGGTTTAGTCACTAATGTAGCGATTGCTACTGGTCTGCGTTCACTTCGTCCTGAAACTCCTGAGTCAATCTCTCTAGCCTCGGAAGCCCAGCCTTTAAGCACTGAGCAAGAACGGCTGTTGAAGATGTTCCTTGCAGCTCGGCAACTCTAGCCACCTCTGCCCAGAGGTCAGGGTCTATACGAATTGCAGTCAGTTTTTTGGCCGCTTTTTTCTTTTTTGTAACTGTTTTTTTCTTTGTTTTTGGACTCACTATTTTCCCCTGCGTTGGTGGGTTGTCGTTAGACGAGTAGGTTTGTATTACATTCACCAAACAGGCAACAGCAAAATATGTCATAAACGGAGCAGTTTATGTTTACTACAATTACCTTGTTAATAACTTTATGACACCGTGCGTTTGTTTTTCATTGTATTGCGTTTGTTATACATAGTAACGTCCTCTTGCTGATGCCAAGGAGCAATAAGGACAAGGTGGTCTGCCTGCGGGTGGACGAACAAACGAAGCGGGAGCTTGAGGAAGTTTCTAAAACCACGGGCGAGTGCGCCTCCAACCTTATCCGACTCTGTATCAAGGCTGAGCTTCAGCGAATAAAGGAGAGATATGGTAAGGATGGATCAAGTAAATGAATCGTACTCAAACTCACCCATGCCTCATTCGGCGGAAGCTGAAGGGCAGCTGTTGGGGTGCTTAATCCTTGAACCGGAGCTTCTTGATGAAGCTGCCTCCTTGGTGAAGCCAGAGAATTTCTACGATCTACGTCACCAGAATTTATACGGACTGCTCACGAAGATGCGTGATGAGCAGAAGCCCATCGCCATGCCCTCAATTGCTGAGGAGGCTAAGAGCCTAAAGGGTGGGCGTGAATCTATTGGTGGAATTGCTTATACTGCCAATCTCACCAACCAGACTCCTTCCTCATCTATGTTCCCGTTTTTTGCGGGGATAGTGAACCGGAAGGCGAAACTCCGTGAGTATCAAAAAGCTGCTTACGGAGTCATTAATTCGATCAGTAGCAACAGCGACGACGAAGATCGGATTGACGAGATAGGAACCATCCTAACCCCCCTACTTGTCGATACCGAAGGGGGCGGGGAATCCACAACAAAGGGCATAGTTCGTGAGGCCATTGGCCAAATCGAAGAGGCGTTCACCCGAAAGGGCGAATGCACAGGTGTCCCTACTGGGTTCTCCGCTCTCGATAAACAAACTGGTGGGTTGCAGGCAGGCGATATGATCGTTCTGGCTGCTCGTCCTTCGATGGGCAAAACCTCCTTGGCCCTCAATATTGCCGAACACGTTTCATGTGATAAGGGACAGCCCACTGGTTTCCTTTCGTTGGAGATGACAAGCACTTCGTTAATGAAGCGCATCTTGTCCTCCCGCGCAAAAGTGAATGGTCACAAGCTGCTTAATGGTCAGCTAACCAAGGATGAAATTACGAAGTTAACCGTTGCCTCGGCGCACGTTGCTAAAGCCCCGCTACATATCAATGACAAGTCTGCGCTTAGTATCACTGAGATGGCTGGTATATGCAGGAGGATGGTGCTGAAGCATGGGGTTAAGCTACTGGTAATCGACTACCTCCAGTTGCTACAGGCGAAAGCGGAGTCCCGTGTTCAAGAAGTCAGTCGTATCTCCAGCGCGATAAAGTCTGTAGCGAAGGAGCTAGGTGTTCCTGTCCTAATACTTTCACAGCTCTCACGAAACGTGGAAGCGCAGGACAGGATGCCTAGACTCAGTGATTTAAGAGATTCCGGTGCAATTGAGCAGGATGCGGATTTGGTTTTATTCCTAAGCAGGGATGCTGGAACAAGCCTAACTAAACTAGACATTGCTAAGCACCGGACTGGCCCTACTGGAGTGGTGGAACTTGAGTGGGATGCAACCCTAACCAAGTACAGTAACCCTAAATATTGGTGCAAAAATGAAGCACAACCTGACCCAGCATGAGTACGACGAATTCTACAGACAAACTGGTCATCGCCATCCGTGGGATCGGTCATGTCCCAGCGTTCAAAAACAAGAAGATAATATGCGGAAAACGACTAGTAACAGCCCCAAAAGCACGGCAATGGATGGAGTTAGCTACGAAGGATATTCTCTCACAGTTGAAATCCTTGTTTCAGACAGAAGAAGGAGAGACCTCGACGGAGCCTTGGCAACGATCTGCGATTGCATCGTGGCCGCAGGACGACAACTGGCAGCAGATACCGATGATTCAAGTGAAGGTAAGGACGGTAAAGAAGGGCGATGAAGGAGCCATTATCACTTTAACAAAAATCTCCCCCGTGTAGGGGGCAACCTAAACATAAACAGAAAATAAAATATGTCTGAACATCAAAATATAAGACTGGATGGAGTTGAGCTTCAATGGGCCAAGCTCCATGAACCCTCCGAGATGAGCAACAAGTACACCGTCAACGTAATCAAGTTGACTGACGCGCAAGTCAAGGAGCTGAAAGCTGCTGGCCTAACCATTAAACATGGCAAGGACAAGCAGACGCCTGACCCTGAAGTGGGTAACTACATCGCACCCTCCGCACAGAACCCTGTGATGGTGGTTGACTCGATGAAGAAGTCCATCGAAGGCGAGGAGTTGGCTAAGGTCGGCAACGGCACGATAGCTAACGTAATCATTCGTCCATACGATTGGACGTTCAAGAATAAGAAGGGCGTTGGATGCGGCCTTCAGGGCGTACAGATAGTCGAACTCAAAGAATATCGCGGGGCGGCTGATATGTTCGAGGCTCAGAAGGGTGGATACATCCAGCCTGAGTTGGAGAAAGCAGCGGTAGCCGAGGACGATGTTGCGTTCTAAATGGTGGATGAATTCGGGGTACGAAGGCTAGTTGCGGCGATCATTGAGCAAGCAGTACATGATCGTCGCCTAGCCCTCACCCTGAATCTCATCGACGAGAAGGGCAACCCAGTGAAGGACTTAAAATCCGCTGACTCAGAAATCATCGCAAGCCTACACCCATTCTTTTTCGGAGGAGGACTGGAGGCGGCACTGGAACTAGGCGGGTTCAACATAGATACAAACGCAATAAGGAGGAAGAGTTGTGAACGAATTAAAGGACGAAAGAGGAGGTAAGCCCTCTGCCAGCAAGGGAGAGGATTACGAGGCTTGCAACGGCAAGCACAAGATGGAGGAGGGTCTGGAGGATACTTCCAGTGAGGCCGCTAAGGAGGGTGATCGCATCCACTTATGGCTGGAGGACGACACCGCTATCAAGCTGTCGGACAATGAACTTTATTTAGCCAAGCAAATGGAGTCGGAGCGTAACGCGATCATGGATGTGGTGTTCCCTGAGTGGCGGGACAATCCACCAAAGACAATCATCAAGGAGGAAAGGCTATGGTATCGAGGTAATAGGTACTCTGGTAAGGCTGATTTTGTAGCTATAGACGGTAAAACAGCCCTAATTGTGGACTATAAGTGCGGCAGAATACCTGTCACTCATGCCCGTGATAATGGCCAAATGAAGTGGAATGTAGCCTTATTGGACTGCAAATACGCATTCGACACTATCACCGTGGCTCTGATTCAGCCCCGATGCGGTGCGCCGACCCTGCACACCTACGATAAGGCTGGCGTTAAGAAGTGTCGCAGCAAAGTAACGTCCACTCTCCGTAAGATGGAGGGCGTGAATCCCCCCTTGAAGGCGGGAGAGAAGCAATGCAAATACTGTAAAGCAAAAGGGTTCTGTCCTGAGTTAACTAAAAAACAGGAAGTAATCAGTAGGGTGGAAGATGCCTCCGTACTAACAACCTCTCAGGTAGCTGAACTACTAGCCGTGCTCCCAGCAGTGGAAGCGAAGTGCAAAGCCATCAAAGCACACGCCAAAGAATTATTATTGGATAATCCTAATAGCATAGAAGGCTGGAGCCTAGCTGTCCCTACACCTACGCGAGCTATTGCTAACCCAAAGACTGCCTACGAGCGGCTGGAGGACGAGAGCTTGATTGGGGCTGAAGGGTTCCTAGCTAGCTGCTCAGTGAGCATGACGAAGCTACAGGCTGAAGTCGTTGAGCACACTGGGATGGGGCCGACCGAGGCTAAGAGAATGATTAATACTGCATTGGGCGATTCAATGACAGAGAAGCAGCGTGAACCCTCAATTAAGAAAGCTGCTTGATATGGCTAAGAGATTCACCAGCACGGGGAAATGGGACAAAGTTTGGTTCCAAGAGTTGCCAGTGAGGCTGAAATGCTTCTGGCAGTACATGACGGATCGCTGCGACCACGCAGGGGTCTGGGAAGCGAACTACCGGATGGCGAGTTTCTGCATCGGAGAAGAGGTCACGGAGGGTGATTTGGAGGCTTTTGGTGAAAGAGTTGAGAGGCTTGGGAATGATAAGATTTACCTTCGGGGCTTCGTTGCCTTCCAGTACGGAGAACTGTCTCCGAGACAGAACTGCCATAAGTCCGTCATTAAGCTCCTTGAGAAACATAATCTCCCAATAAACCAGAGAGATGCTTCAACCCTTGATGAACCCTTAGCCAAGGGTTCCGCAAGGGATATGGATATGGATAAAGATAAAGATAAGGATAAGGATAAGGATAAAGATAAAGATAAGGATACTAAAGTAGCTACTAGATTACCTAAGTCTTGGGAGCCTAATGAGTCTCATAAGTCTTATTGTGCAGACAGCGGATTAGACTTTCAGGCGGCTGTTGAGTGCTTCAGGGATTGGGCCTTCAACTCTCCCCGAAAGTATCTGGATTGGAGCCGCACATTCCACACAGCCTTAAAGGATTGGATACCTGAGAAATTACCTAAAGCAGCAGGAAATAACTATGGCCCCAACGGGCTAAGAAAAGAAGTGATACGGCCATGAATTCAAAGGAACCACAGCATCTCATAACCGCAGCGACCTCCTTGCCCGTTAACGCGGGTTCCAGCTGTGGCTGTGGTTCCTTCTCTTTGGACGCTGATACGCCTAGAGGGCGTGATGCGATCCGATGGGCGCGTAAGGGTGCTGCCGCATTCCTACGCGCCTACCCAACTTTACAGCTGGCCGAGACTGACCAAGCTAAGCCAGCTGATGTGGACGGAATCCTTTACTCCCTCCTAAGCCCTGAGAACACAATCAAGGGTATCGTTGAGATTAAGACCCGCTACATGACCCTCGACAAGCTGATGGGGCCGTATAACGGAGAATGGTTAATCACCAAGAGCAAGCTGGATAGGGGCGCACAAATAGCTAAAGGACTGCGTTGCCCCTTCGTGGGCCTGCTGGTTCTCCCTAACTCCCTGCTCTGCCTTAGCAAACAGATCGCTGACGCTGATGGTAACTGGACTTGCGACTTCAGGGAGGAAGTCACCAAGACAAGTGCCTCAGTTAACGGCGGGGAAATGACAGGACTAAACGCCTTCATCCAAATGAAGGACGCAAATCAATTTGAAATATGACAACGACAAATAAAAAACTAAACGCAATCGAGAGTTATCTGGCTAAATGCTTGAATGACGTCTCGGAAGTAACCGGAGTTAAGGACTGGGAGATCATGTCCAAAAGCAGAGGCTTCGAGTATGTAGCTAACGCTAGGTTCCTAGTCTACTCCTGCATGAGAGCACATGACCTAGAACCCAGCTACCAGCAGATCGGCAGACTAATGAATCGACACCACGGTTCAGTAATGAACGGCATCAAGGCTGTTAACAACCTAGCCAGCTACGACAAGAAGATGAAGCTCAAGGTAAAAGCCCTGAGAGAAAGGGGCCACAGGATATGAGCTACAAGCACGACTTCACACTCGATGAGATATTCGAGGAACCAGAATGTCGTTACTGCCGAGGCAGGGGCTACCTGACAGTAGAGCCTAATAGCTCGCTGTCATACCCCTGCCCTGACTGTACGGAGGAAGAAGAATGACTAACGAAGATCAAACAAAAGAATTATTTGGAAGTCTTTATGACGATAAATGGCTCAACCTAAACGAGTGCGAAGCCCTGACAGGGATTAAACGCAGATTGCTAAAGGATCGTTGTAAAAAGCGGTTGATTGCCCACCAGAATTACGATTGCCGTGACGGAATCAAGGTTCAGTGGCGTCATCTCAAAGCGTACATAGATTCACACACAGTTCCAGTGGACGGAGGTGGAGAATGAAAACGATCATTCACGTTAACCAACACGCCATCAAGCGCAACACCAAGCACGGGACTAATGATCCGGTGCTAACGATCAAGACATACAAATCCAATACCTACGCGCATACCGCCAAGATACATGGCCCCAGTGAAGTTGTTCATCGGCCACACAAGCCCTTGAGCTGCGGGGCTAGGGTCTGGATACAAACGCAGGAAGAAGTAACCCATGACTAGAACACCAAGACCATGCCCCAGCGATGACTGCGGCTACATATTAACCCCAGACGGGGAGGATGAGCACAACCACATTGAGAACGTTTACGTCTCAAAGGATGAAGAGAACCGGATGATTGTTCACATTGAGTACGGCCCAGAGAACGCCGATAGAAAATTCATAGTGAAACTTTGGAACTGCAAGGGGCAGGCAATCATTTCGAGCGAATGGACTGGCCCCAACCCAGAGGATGACAATGACTAGAACACCAGATCAAATCCGTGACCACGCCATGCGTTGCTTCAGTCAGACAGCTAGGCCCAAGTATGATGATGGCCAAGCTAGGAAGGAAGTAACCGACAACCTCGACACACACCCCGATCTTGTCGGGGCTTTGAGGGAGGAGCTGATAGATGGCTGGTTCTATCTCCATTCCTTAGCCCACCAATTAGATGAGAAGGACAGCAAGATAGCCGAACTGGAACACCAGCTGAAACACTACAAGGAACTGGCAAGAAGATGATTGAACCATACGAAACTGAATTTGCTCCATGTCCACTTTGCGGAAGCGACGACATAGTAGAGGCACACGACAGCTCATCTCCTGACCCTGAATGGTGCGAGTGGGAATTAGAGTGCATGGATTGTGGCGTTTCTATGGGTAGCGGAACTTTAAGAGGGAACCCAAAGGTGGAACTGATTGAAAAATGGAATAGACGACCAGAGGAAAGCACTGAGCTAAACAAGCTGATGGATATGGTTAACCAGAGAGATAGACTGTTAACTGAATTATCCAACGAGCTATTACACTGGAATGCCGTAGCTATGAGTAGGGTAGATTTAGTTGCCATTATGAAAATGAAGCAAGGAAAGAAGAGTTTCTTACCGGAGAAAACCCCCTAATACACGAAACTAAATGGCCAGACTCTCCCTAATTATAGATATATTGCTGGCATTATTCTTCCTAGTTTTGTCGATCAAACTAGCCCTATTATGAGTGACAAACCAATTAGCCAATCAAAGCTGGAGTACAACAGGGAAGCATGGGTGGAAATAGGGGGTAAATTCCTAGCCGACAAGAAAATCCCCTCCTCTGCCTGTGAGAGCGCGTACATAGCTCTCCGGTCTACTGACCCTATCCTAGCAGAAAAACTCCGTGAGGAGGCTGCTAGACGCCGTAAAACGCTCCCTAGATATTAGGTTACATTGTATATTCTTCGTAACAGCCCTTAACAACCCTTTCAGGTCTGATACATTAGACCAAATGAGGGTTAGGATTCCTAAAGCAAAAGGGCAGCTTTTAGTCGTAGATTGGCTGGATGCGTGCGGGTACATCAACGAGGACTTAGAGGACGCTAAACCCGCCCCATGCAAAACCCTTGGGTGGCTAAAAGAAGTTAAGGAAGATTATATTGTCCTATGCACCAGCCAGTTCTCTGATGGCTCAGGTGACTTTACCGTTCTACCAACAGGAATGATTACAGGAATCTCCGACCCTACTCAGAAGAAATGTCAACGGTGTCAGCCTTCTTCAGCTCACTCTTTGGCGGTAGCGCAGCCATCACATTGATGTTGATTAAGGGCTTCTCCTTCTTCTCATCAATGCCATGATTCTTACGCATCTGCTCATCCCATATCTTCCAAGTCTCTGTAGCCGATCTTAACGCTCTCCAGTCTCCAGACTTCACAGCCTGTACTCCAGTCTGGATAAGAGTGCCTAGCTTGTCTCCAGTCTGGACAGCCCGTTTCTGATGCTGCTCCGGTTTCAATGGCTCAGTCTTAGTCAGCTCCGCAAGCCCTTCGTCCATTCTAGCTATCTCAGTAGCCTGCTCAGCTTCAGATACTTTCTTCAGGTACTCAGTCTTGGACTTGCTCCACTCCTCAGCTGATGACAGCTTCGAGATGTGAGTATAGCTGATGCCGTACTCCCTGCTTATGGCGCGGAGAGACTTCTCCCCAGATATGAATAGTTTCTTAAAAAACTCGGTGTCGTACTTCTTGGCTGCTCCCATACCGCAAACAATAGCACAAAACCAAAAAATCTCACACCCCATTAATATGAATATAGGGACACCCCGAAGGGGTGGGTGGGGGTCGGTTTTGCCAGTCCCTACAGGACTGAAAAAAGGATTCTTAAGGCTACGCACCTGAAGGCTACCCCGTGTAACGTGGGCAGATGTGCGCGATCTTCTCCGCGTGACAGAACGTGACACGTTTCTTAACGCGCAGGACGCCACTATCATGTGGTCGAGGCAAACCGAACCTCTTTCCCCTCCCCACCCTTTTACTCTTTTTATGAACGAAGTGAATAAAAAGAGATAAAAGGTTGGAGGGGGGAGAGCGACCCCAGCAACCTTCCAGCAAATCCAGCTCATCGGAGATAGCAAATTATGAAAAAGACCACAAGAATCCAGCCTACGAAGAAGCAAATCAACGACGTACAGCTTAATGCCCTGTACATAGCTGACCACGAATTGAAGGGCATCACCTCTGCCCCCTGCACTAAAGCTCGGAAGCAAGTTCAGCTAGCACTCAGCGACTTGGCTCTTGATCTTAACGAACGTAATCGTCAGATCATTGAGAAGAAGGAAACAGGTCATGGGAAGCGAGTGAAGCTCAGCAAGGCCAAAATCTTCTCCAAGATTCGCAAGGCAGTTGAGGCGACGATCTTGGCCCTCAAGAGCGTTCGATCAGAGCAAGCGGTTAAGACCCGTGAGCGTTTGGTTGAGATGCAGCACCTCGTAGCTGAGATGTATGACCAGCGTAAGGCTGCAATCGCCGAAAAGTACAGCAAGTAATCACCACGGCCCCCTTCGGGGGGCTTTTCTGTCCTGCTAGGTCGTTCCTAGTAGCTGATGAGCCAGCGTAAGGCGAAACAGAGATTAACCACTAACACGGAGATAGCACATATGCCGAAGTTGAGATGCAGCACATACGATTGGGAGGCCGAAAAGGCTATTTACGGGGAGCTATTCCCCACACTTGAGAAAGCTCACGCAGCTCACCTAGCTGAGAGCTACGACACGGCAACCTTTCTCGCTGAGATGGGTGTAACACATGACGTTAACGCCTTCCTTGAGGGCTACCAAAACCACTAACCCAAGCATATAGGAGAATAGATAGCATGGGAATCGAAGGAGTACCAAGTCAGGAGACGGTAGAAAAGAATAAAAAATTAGTAGCTCAATACCCAAAGTCTGATTGGAGCGAAGGTTCTTACAATGACACAATGAGAAAACTCGCTGATGAGAAGCGCAAAGAATACGGCACTACTTGCAGCTACAACGGATATTAGAACTGAAATTCAACCCTTCCTGAACCCTTCACTAAGGGTTCGGGAAGTCTACTGGATATGGATAAAGATAAAGCTATGGATAAAGAACATAACGCACAATTACTTGAGATGCTGGATAGCGGCACTGACAAGCAACGTGAGAGCTACGAAACCCTACCGCAAAGGTGGGATAGCGTGGGAACACCAACGCCTCTTATGGGGGATGAGGATACTTGGGTAGTGGAGGTGGCGAGGGGAGGTGAGTCGCCTCATTACACCACATGGATACTGATTGAACCTGACGGACACACACATAGTTAAGGAGAATTATGGATATACACGAAGTAGATGAGTACGGGAACCTTGTACATCACCACGCTAGTTGCGGGAAGCAGATAGACCCTATCTGCCGTTGCACTTGCGATCAAGAGGAGTTGCGCGATCAAGTGATGGAGCAGTGCAACGAACACGCTCAAGCCTATGTAGAGGTTGGAGGGGAAGATAACCTAGCAGCAATGAAGCACCTCCAAGGTGCGTGGAACGCCCCTTACGTCACGTTGATTGAGTTAACTAAGGACACCGTGAAAGGCCCGCATATAGGCAAAAAGGAGAAGGAAATCATAAATCAACTAGAGCAGGACGGGTGGGAAGATATTGAGATTCTACCCCTCCCGTAATACTACCCTCCCCTTTACTTTTCTTTATGAACGAAGTGAATAAAGAAAAGATAAAGGGAGAGGGTAAGAACCCAAAACCCAAAACGAAGATAGCAAAACAAGCCAAATCCAAATGAAAAAATATATAGAAATGACGACCGATGAGCTTCGATCTCTTATGAGAGACAGAAGCATAGGCCCAAACATAGCCAAGGGTACATGGATAGCTCATTGCCCTAAGAAAGTAGCTGTAGCAGCACTGTTAGCCCATGATAAGGGAACAGCTTTCAATTATACCACGGGTAAGGGTGTAGATTTACCTCCATTACCCCGACCTACCCATACTGAGACGCCTAAGAAGCCCGATTCAACCCCGCAACCTGACGTTGAAAGCGTTGTTAATGCTGTTAAGGCGTTAGCTGGGGGTCGAGTTAATGAGGGTGAGATCAAGCGCATAGCTAGAGAAGAGATTAACCATGAGTTCAAGGATCGCATGAACTACATCAGTGATTGCATCAAGGAGCAGATTGCTGCTGCTGGATCACCCACAATCACGATAAAGATTGATGACCTACCTGAAGTCGAGATGGATCGACAGCACTTCAAGTTCCCGCTACTGGCAGCGACAGCCAGAGTAGGAGTCCACATGATGTTGGTAGGCTCAGCAGGGTCAGGCAAGACTACGGTAGCTGAGTCGGTTGCAACCCTACTAAAACGCCCCTTCAAAGCTACCTCGTTTGGCCCCACCACCAGTAAGGCAGACATGGTGGGTTACAAGGATGCCAACGGCAACTACCATGAGACTGACCTAGTGCGAGCTTACAGAGAAGGCTGGGTATTCTTAGGTGATGAGATGGACACAGCTAATGCAGGAGTTCTGACTCAAATTAACATGGCTCTATCGAATGGTCACATGAGTACACCTGACGGGATGGTGAAACGCCATCCTAACTTCCTGTTCATTGCAGGATGTAACACGCTTGGGACTGGTGCTAACCGTGAGTATGTAGGCAGGAACCAGCTGGATGCTGCCTCTCTCGACAGGTTTGCAATGATTGATTTCCCTGTAGATGAAGGCTTGGAGGCTCATGCTTGCGGCCTGTCAGGGACAAGCCCAAGGTTCCAGCTAAGCTCAGGCGGTGTGCCTAGCAATAAGGAGTGGCTTGATAGAGTTCAGAAGGTTCGTAAAGCGGTGGATAAACTACAGGTTAGGCACATCGTTAGCCCAAGAGCCAGCATACATGGGACTAGATTGATTGCTGCTGGTGTAGGATCGCACCACCTGAACGACCTTGTACTTTTCAAAGGCATGGATGTGGCTACGAGAAAGAAAGTGGTATCTGAGTGTGCTATCTAGCTCAGCCCACTATCCCCTCCCCTTTATCTTTCTATTAGCAATTTATTGATAATAGAAAGTAAAGGGAGAGGGGTAAATCAAATTTCAAATTCAACAAAAGGATTAAACATGAAGAGTATCGGAAGCGTTGATGACAAGCTAGTTGTAGAACATGACAACTTTGATGAGTACCTGAGCTACATCAAGGACACACCCATCAAGAGCGGTAACGGCAAGCAGTCAAAGAAAAACCCACCCAAACCTAAATGGGATTTGAATGCTGGCTTTGATGGAGCAATGGAGCTGGCCCGTAAAGGGTGGCCTGAAGGGTTAAAGAAAATCAACAGGGCAAGGCAGCTGATAGACATACCCGAACATAGCGACCAGTCCATGCAGATGAGATCATTCAATGCAGTGTCAGGTGATGAGGTTGATGTTGGTTTATATCTAAGCGGTGAGCCTGAGTGCATGACTGACTATCAGCTCAAGCTAACACCTAGCTACGGCAAGGTAGCTAAGATAATTGTTAATTGCGTAGCAAGTTGCAGCGTCAAGGCCGCAACAATGCAGCATAGAGGGGCGGCAGCTTGTATCCTTATCGACGCCTTGGAATCTTCAGGAGTGAGGTGCGAGGTGTGGATGCTGCCAACTGCATCAGAGGTATTTTACAGTAAGGTTCTGGTAAAGAAAGCAGACCAGCACGTTGAGCCTGACAGGATGGCATTCATGTTGAGCCACCCAGCAGTGCTCAGAAGGTTAGCCTTCAAGGAACAGGAGACTTACGGCGGCAAGGTAGGGCAAGAAACTAAATGGGGATACGGAACCCCAACAGACTTACCCAAAGAAGAGCAAGAAGAGGACGGGACAATATATTTCGGGAGGTACTACTCAGGGTACGACACTGAGAAGGACATGGTAAAGACAACGAACAGTCTGTTAGCCAAGTACGTTGAGACAGACCTAGCAGTAGCGTAGCTATACAGTTGATAATATTGTATTGCAATTGACATACAACACACATATAACAAGCAAGCCATTAACATGAATAAAGAAACAAACCTTGAGCACATGGTTGCTCTTATGAGCAGCGGCCTTAGCCCAGAAGCTAAGGTAAGAATGATAAGGATTCTATACACCACCCTCTGCGATTACATGACTGATGAGGGGTATAAGGTGACTAGGGATCACACAATTGAGGTGGCCTCTGAAGAAATGGAACGGTTCTTTAAGAGCAAGAAGGGGGCTTACGCTGCCTACAAGATGTTTCAGATGGTGGGGTCGCTAGCGGCAGAACCATCTGAAATCAAGGAGCAGATTGAGGACATGGAGGAGGAAATGTCTGCTGACTTTAGCAGGAACTAAAAGCACACCCGCCACCACCGTAGGCACAAGCCAATGTAAACCTACGGTGGTGCGGTATTGGACAACGACGAACAACACCGCTGGCAGATGGCCTCGCCATCCTGCTGGCTGAACCCAAATAAAACAAGCCAATGAAAACCACAGCGTTAGCAACGCTAGCAGCTACGGCTTTGCCGATGCTAGCTGGAGAAAAAGCAAGCCCTTCCGTGATGCGGAACAGGGATATATGTGCAACAGCCCTTGTTATGGAGGCAGGGGGCGAGGGTCGGATAGGCATGGAGCTAGTCTGGCAAGTGGTGTGGGAGAGAGTAGCTAGTAAGCGTTGGCCTGACACCCCAGCTAAGGTGCTGCTACAGCCCAAGCAATTCAGTTGCTTCAACAACGTCAGTTTAGGCAGGGCCATCACTACAGCACAGAAGCACCCGCGATGGAGGGATGCGCTAGGTATAGTGTCAGCACCACCAGTGTATAGGCCATCGGTCAATGCAAGAGGATGCAATCATTACCATGCTACCTACATTAATAAACCTTACTGGGCTAGGGGTGTTGGCCCTCAGCTAACATACAAGCGACACCACTTCTACAGATTGGAGAACTAATCATGGGCAAGAAAAGAAAACATAAAGGATCAAGCAGGCCGATGCGGTGGACAGATAACCCGAAGGTGGCAAAGAAAGGCATGGGCATGGGGCAATGGCAGCGCACGATTGATACCAGTAAGGAGCTGGATCAATTCTATATCTCCAGCCTCATAAGAGACATCGCAGACGAGAAGAGGTTTAAGGATCAGTGAAACATTACCCTACAGATTGGATAAGTAAAATGGAACACGACGAATACATGATAAA
>Ga0098052_1000518_pt1 | contig 24490 bp, 20 predicted proteins | sample 15_taG_FD_81591 | JGI IMG/M metagenome (GOLD analysis project Ga0098052, IMG submission 81591) | Marine viral communities from the Subarctic Pacific Ocean - 15_ETSP_OMZ_AT15312 metaG | ecosystem: Environmental > Aquatic > Marine > Oceanic | place: Pacific Ocean | collected 2015-01-18
ATGAGAGCTATGGGCTGCAATGCCACATGCTGCCAGAAGAGCTACTTGGATACAACGATTTCTTCCAAGGTGTGGGAAATTACGCCAAAAAGCACCCAAATACTGGTGTTTTAGCCATCATTTATGCCGCTCACATGCTAAAGCCCAAGAATTTGTGGGTTGTTGGGCTTGACTTCTACCAGAACGATTACCTTTTCCGCCGTCCTTGGCAAGCTCCATTGAAACAGCAGAAGGCTAAAATGGATAGAACGAACATGGTTGAGCATTTTATCGATGTGGTAAAACGCAATCCTGATGTTAATTTTAAGATGATTACAAATGCTGTATTACCGGAAGTAGAGAACTTGGAGATTGTTTGTGCCAACTTACCTTGATGGAAGTTTAGTTTTTATACACATACCTAAATGTGCCGGCAAGAGTGTCCGTCACTCACTAAAGCAATGCCAACTCTCCGCGCAACCTGAAAGTCGTGGTGAACCACTAGTGTATAGGTGGCACGAAAGCCTCTCGGAGGTGCATGCATTGTTTCGGGAAAAATGGAATAAAGAAAAATTTGAACAAGCTACGATAATTGCTACAATTAGGCACCCTATCGAAAGAGCAGTATCTTATTGGAAATACACAAAAAGAATAAATATGTTGAACTTTCATAATCATGATATCGCAAGAAAGATAAAATCTGATGCACCAAAACTAAACTTTAGGAATGTCGTTGTTCCGTACTTTGCCCCTGAAGATAGTCGATCACGCGATACAATTGTTGCGTGTGAACACTGCACTAATTATGAATATGTTAAACAATTTGATTCTTTGAGTTTTGATGATTATGTTAGTAGCCTGACAGAGTGGAAAACAGATGGATGTAATTATGTAAATTGTCCATATCATATGCTTGAGCCACAAGTACTCTGGCTGCGCGATGTAAATGGAGATATAAAAATGGACAAACTAAGTCTTTTTCTTGTGGAAAATCTAAACGAGATAGAATCGCTCGTACCAGAGGCGGGTAAAATATCAAATCAGTTAGCATATTTTGAAACAAAACAAAGTGAAAACCACACAGAGCATCTGACGACAAAATCCCTAAAAATACTTAAGAATCTTTACGCAGATGATTTTAAGCTGTATAAAACGCTTAAAACCAACAATTTGGAAGCCGTCAATGCATGAGCAGATTTTCATATCTGGTGTCTGGTGGTCAGGGGCTTACATAGTCGCTGATATAGCCAATATGAATGGCTACGATCTGGGCAGAAGATTAAACTCAAGAAACGATAATGTATTTGCTTGGAAGTCAGGCCCTTTTTATTCCATGGATGGAAATTGTAGCCCTGGCAGTATTCAAGATATTTTAGAGACAAAGTGGCCTTTCGATTCAGTAAAAGAAGAAGACAGCATAAATTTTCGAAATCGTGTTATACAAGCAAGATCCCCTAATGAGCCTAAACATAACTGCTGTAAGCTTTCAACACTAAGCCTGATGACGCCGCTGATAAAACACAGCTTTAAAGACGCACCAATAATAACTGTAATTAGAAACGGAATAGACATATCTATATACGAGTCCGATAACTATTTCTTGCGATTGCTTATGCAAGACAGAGCGCGCCGCGGCACTACTTTAAACGACATAGACTTTGTAAGTGCGATTGGGCATCTATTTACGGCAATTGGAGATCTGAGGTGGAAGATCCAGCCTGTTTCAGATATCGGGTGGAATTTCCAATCTAGAGTAAAGCCTGTACTTTGGAATGCACTGTATAGCTTGCGATGGGCTATGATGCTTGATAGGCTCAATTTGGATATCCAAAAGCACAATATACAAAATCATCATGTGATAAAGTTTGAGAGCTTAGTATCACAGGATCCCGAAGAAATTGAAAAACTCCAGTCTGTCTTAGGTATCTCCGGCAAACTTATAATGCCGCCCCTCCCCAAAGAGGAAGTTTTTAAATATCGCACTTCCATCTTGCCAGCCCTTGATAATGACGACGAATCAACTAGAAACGGTGCAGCTAGAATTCTTAAAATAGTGTATGAGATATGCAAGCCTTATTTGGAAAAATTTGAATATACGGAAACGATTGATCTTTTTGAGAATTTGGAGGCAATAAAATGAAAATCATATCAGAAATAGGCATTAACCACAATGGCGACTTTCGAAAAATAGAAGAGCTAATCCGCCAGTCAGCAGTTGGAGGAGCAGACTATGCAAAATTCCAACTGTATGATTCGGTGCGAGTGTTTGGTGATGAATCTCGCAAGAGAAACGAGTTTACATTTGAGCAGGTAAAAATAATCAAAGACATGTGCGAGGCTCATGGTATCGAGTTCTTTGCTTCCGTATTCGACGAAGAAAAGATTGAATGGTGCGAGAATCTTAATGTAAACTTATATAAGATTGCAAGCAGGACAACAGTTAGAGAGCCAAAGTTATGTGAGCAAGTAATTGAAACAGGAAAGCCAGTTTACATCTCGCTAGGAATGTGGGAGCACGAATGGTTGCCTTTTGAGAACAGTAATGTGAAATATTTTAATTGTATATCGAAATATCCAACGAGCATTATGGACTTCAAGAAATTCTCTTATAATGAAAGGATAGTTGGATTTAGCGATCATTCATATGGAGTTGCATATGCTCTCTACAATGTCGCCCACGGCGCCCAAGTGGTAGAGAAGCACTTCACACTTAATAAGAGCATGGAAGGCAATGATCACATCGGATCTATGGATTTGAGCGAGCTTAAGGCACTGAGAGAGTATGGCAAACAGTTTAGTAATATTTCAAAGGAGATCAAGTGAATTCGGATAGAATAGAAGATTTTCTGAATGCAATAAAGCCAGAGAGCCAATATAATAATTTTTTAAAAGATAAGCGCATTGCTATAGTTGGTCCGTCAAAGCATGTCTTGCTAGAAAAAAACGGAGCCAAGATAGATGACTACGATGTGGTGATACGACTCAAATGGATGCCAATGAAAGGATTTAATACATTTAAGGATTTTGTGGGTGATGAAACACATGTTATGTATAGCTCGGTTGTAAATGATAGCTCGGATTTTAAGGTTCTGTCTCAGAATGGCGTTAGATACTCTAGGCATCCAGAATGCAAAGAGGGCTCAAAGCCATCTTTTAATGTGTTCGAAGGTGTATTTGTCAACAGCTATTCTTCAGAAGAATATGCTTTTCTACTAAAAGAGTACGCCTCTCAGAGTGGTTACCGCGACAATAAAATAAAAAATATAAATTCTAAATCAGCTTATAGCATTTGGCCACAACTCGGACTGAATGCCATTATGGAAACAATTGCATCAGACGCTAGAGAGGTATATATCACTGGATTTACAATGTACCATGGCGGAGGACATATGTTGCAGAAGAACAAGCCGGCAGAACATAACAAAACTATTGTAGAAAAGCACAATGGTATGCTCGAAATCTTGATGCTATTAGATGTTATGAATTATTCAGAGAAAAATAATAAGAGAATAGTTTTGGATTCTACTTTGAGTATGATTTTGGACGGATATAAGGCTCTTAATTTAGAAGATGCTTCGCGTTCCGACAGGAAGCGTATGCGTGAATCTAAGATGAATGAGATGACAGCTAAAGTTAATTACTTAATAAAGGATCTATAATGAACACAATAGCAGTAATACTTGCCCGCGGCGGTTCTAAGGGTGTGCCAAAAAAGAATATTAAAATGATGGCGGGAAAGCCGCTTATCGCATGGACTATAGAAGCCGCGCAAGAAAGCAAGATGTTCACGCACCTCGTTGTCAGCACAGACTCGGAAGAGATCGCCGAGGTGGCGAGCGAATATGGGGCATCTGTTCCGTTTATGAGGCCAGATGAATTAGCTCAAGATCATGTGTGGTCAAGAGATGCCCTTAAACACGCCGTACTGGCTTCTGAAGAGCATTATGGGGTAACATATGATTATGTGGTTGAACTGCCCTGTGTGGCGCCTCTGAGGACTTCAAAGCACATTGTGGAGTCGGTTAACAAACTCGTCACCTCTGGCGCCGATAGTGTAACATCCCTAACCTCTGTACAAGACAAACATCCTGTCAGGATGAAAAGAATAGTAGACGACCAGATTAAAGATTTTACAACAGAGTTTCCCGAAGGTGAGGGTTCCCGAAGACAGGATTTAGAGCCGTGCTACATTAGAAATGGTGCTATTTTTGCCATGACAAGAGAGTGTATTGTCGATTGGTTTTCTAGGCACGGCAAAGACTGTCGTCCGTATTTGATGCCCGAGAATTGCTCTGTTAATATTGATACATTGATGGACTTTAGGTTAGCAGAAATTCTTCTTGAGGAGCGAAATGCGAGTCAAAATTGAATGTCCGATTAACTTTTTACAAGTACAGGATATCAATGTAATTTTAGATTCTCTGGGCTATACATTAGACAGCAAAGATCCGGAGTGTATTGTCGTTAATCCGGGCACTGATATTTTTTTAGACGAGGACTATTTCTCTCGCTATGAGAATCTTAAAATAGTTGGTACGCCATCAACAGGCGTGAATCACTTAGATGTGGATTATCTTAATGGTAGGAATATAGCCGTGAAGTGCCTCTTGGACAATCGGAATGTGCTTGAGGATATCCATGCATCAGCCGAATTCACTTGGCTGCACATAATGAATGCTTTCCGGAGATTTATACCAGCAGTAAACAATGTCGACAAATGGAGAGAAGATGAAAACGAAAGTTTTCTGCGCTCTAACGAATTGGCTGGAAAGACAATAGGCATTATTGGATTGGGAAGAATAGGCAGAAAGATAGCCAAATACGCCAAAGCCTTTAACATGAATATAGAATATTATGATCCTTATGTCGACAATTGTCAATATAAAAGAGTTTTTTCCTTGACAAATCTACAAAAAGCTGATATATTATGTATAAGTTGTTATCTCACCGAGGAAACTAGAGGATTAATAGGTGCCGGCATCTTGGACGATTTCAAACAAGGTTTGATTGTCGTTAATACTTCAAGGGGAGAGGTTGTAGATGAAGAATATATTTACAATCTTATAATAAGGGATAAAATCTTTTACTCTTGTGATGTATTGTGTGGTGAACAAAATATAAATATGCTTAGAGAATCTAAATTATTCAATCTCGACAGAGATAACATAGTCATCACTCCTCATGTTGCTGGGGCAACAGTGGAAAGTCAAACCAAAGCTTTGAGAGGCATACTAGAGTTATGTATAAAATAACAGTTGGCATCAGTTGCTATAAGCAAAAAAGATGGCTACATCGCTGCTTAAGAAGTTTGGTTAATCAGACAATCGGTAAGGATAAATTTGAGGTTGTGTTGGTGAACGACGATCCACAAGAGAGATTAGAGGATATATGTAGCATTTTTTCGGATCATCTCAATATTCGATTAGTTAACAACGAAAAGAATCTTGGTTTGCCGAGTTCATTAAACAAGATATTGCAGAATAGCTTAGGACAATATTTTGTACGAATCGATTCTGATGATTATGTTTCGAAACATTTTCTCTACATGCTTTCTACATTTCTCGATATGAACTCAGGGCCCAGAATTATGCAATCAAATATGAACTGTCAGGCAGTGGCTTGTGATTATTTTAAAGTGGACAACACCGGTCAATTAATGAGCAGACACAGCGCAGAGGAAGAATTTGTTGCATGTGGTATTATGTTTACATATGAGTCTTTGTGTGACATAGGCTTTTACGATGAGGATTACAAAATGAGAGAGGGGCACGAAATGATTCGAAGATACAAAGAAAAGTATAAAGTATATAACCTGCCGATGCCTCTCTACAAGTACAGAATTCACGAATCTAACAGAACCAAAGATTCTGATCAGGTTCAAAACTATGATGAAAAATTGAAAGGAGATAAATAATGGCTTTATGCTTAGTAACAGGACATCAAGGGTATATAGGGGGCGCTTTATATAGCAAACTTATGTCTCTGGGCCATGATGTGGTTGGGATAGACTACAAAAGAGATGACAGTTGGGACATCTTAAATGGCTTAGAGCGAATCGAACAATATGATTTTGATTATGTGTTCCATCTAGCCTGCATCCCGCGAGTTGCATATAGTGTCGAACAACCAGTTCACACAATGATGAACAATATTTTATCAACAAGTATCGTACTGGATTTTGCAAAGAGAAAGAATGTCAAGCGAGTAATCTACTCTGGCTCTTCGTCAGTTGTGGGGAATGGAGACGGCCCAGCTAGCCCATATGCATTGCAAAAATTAACATCTGAGCTAGAGACAAAACTATATTCGGACTTATATGGCATTGATACCGTGACTTTGCGGTATTTTAATGTATACAGCGCAGATCAGCCAGCCGATAGCCCATACGCCACCGCAGTCGCAAATTGGATGAGATTTATTCGAGAGGATAAAAATCCTTTCATTACGGGGGACGGAGAGCAACGCAGGGACATGGCACATAGGGACGATGTCGTCGCAGCAAATATCTTCGCCATGGAACATGAAGGGAAGTTTGGAGGGCAACACTACGATGTAGGCACCGGAGACAACATATCACTTAATGAAATGAGGGATATCGTCGGCACCCACTTCCCAGAGGTTCAGTTTGATTATATCGAAGAAAGAAAGGGCGATGTACAGTTAACTAAGGCAGACATGTCGCAACTAAAGGCTTTAGGGTGGGAACCAAAATTTTCAATTAAAGAGGGTATTTCTGGCTGCTTTGAAAACCTAAAGAGGAGCTTGTCATGATTAAATCATTAGGAATCATCGGCCATGGATTTGTAGGACAGGCGATATCCTTTGGTTTCAGTCCGGTTGTGCCTATTAATATATATGATAAAGATCCTTTGGTTTCAACGAACACGCTGGAAGAGACAGTTAATGATTCTGACATTGTATTTGTAAGTGTGCCGACACCGATGAGGAGTGATGAATCAATAGATTTATCGATTGTCAATAGCGTGTTTGGGGAAATCAATAGAGTAAACAAGAGAACAGACAATGTGATAGTTCTTAAATCTACAGTCGTTCCCGGCACAACAGATTCGTTAATAGAAAAATACCCGAATTTAAATATCGTTTTCAATCCAGAGTTTCTTACCGAAAGGAAAGCAAAATTTGATTTTCTAAATCAGGCAAGAGTTGTTCTTGGCGGCGACAGAAAATATACAGATAAAGTAGCAGAAATCTACAATCTAAGATTCAAAAGCCCTAGGATTATTTTTACTGATACCAATACCGCTGAACTAATTAAGTACTTTAACAATGTGTTTTTTGCAGTGAAGGTATCTTTTGCCAATGAGATGAAAAGAGTTTGTGACTCTATTGGCGCCAATTGGGATCATGCACTCGCCGGATTTGTTTCAGATTCTCGCGTTGCTGATTCTCATCTTAATGTTCCTGGGCCAGATGGTTTATCTGGCTTCGGTGGCACATGTTTTCCAAAAGATTTGTGCGCATTCAAAAGCTTTGTTAAGACATTAGATTTGTCTTGCAATGTAATAGATGGAGCATGGGGAACTAATCTTGAAGTCCGGCCGGAGAGAGATTGGGAAAAGTTAAAAGGCCGAGCAGTATCTACTAAATAGGAGAATTTAAAATGACAGATGTAAATAAAGAAATGGAGCTTTCAAACCAAGCGCTAGGCGCGCTCATGATGGCTCTTCAAAACTCACTCATGAATCAGAGCGATATCGTTCCAGTGTTAAAGGAATTCAAGTTTCGACTTTCAGATTCCGGACTCATGGTAATGAACCCCCCTCTTGTTAAAATCGGCAATGACGCTTCCGAAGAAGAGGATGAATAGTTGCCCAGGTATTCATACAAATGCAAAGAGTGTGAGCATATTTTCGATGTTGTCCATGGAATGCTTATAAAGCTCAAGAATTGTGACGAGTGCGATACTGAGGATTCTTTGCTTAGAATTCCTTCGGAGACTTATTCTACAAAGAGCAAGCAACCATCGGAGGATAAAACAGGCGAAATCGTAAAAGAATTTATCCGCAATACCAAGAAAGAGATAAGCGAAGATAAAAAATCGTTCAAAGAGGAGCTATATTAATGTCGGGATCTTTTTTAATAATTATTGTGCTTTCTGTGATATTTTTGCTTTCTATCTCAATAAATATATTTTTTCTCTGGTACCTCACAGGCTTGACATCTCGTTTATTGTTTTTTTCTGAAAACACAAATACATTAATAGACATGGTAGATGAATTCACGGAACATGTTCGTTCGGTGTATGAAATGGAAACTTTCTATGGAGATCAGACTTTGCATGGCTTGTTGCAGCACGGATCGCAACTAATCGAAGATTTGGAGAAATTCGATGAAATTATTTATTTAACAGAAGAAGAAGAGGAGGTTGGCATTGATGGCGAAAGAGACGAACACGACGAGGCCGAAGAGTCCGAAACCGCGTAGAAAAAAGGCAAAAACTAAGAGACTGTATTTTACGCAAGTCCATGAAGATGCAATAGTTGCTTATGTAAAAACCGAAAGCGCTAGAGAAAGAACTGTATTGTATAGAGATTTTATCGGACCGGCATTTAATGAAATGGTTGATAAGATTGTTTTTACTTATAAATTTACAAGCTTACCAAACATTGAATCTTTGAGAGATGAATGTAAGGTATGGCTGGTTACAATTCTTGACAAGTATGATCCCAATAAGGGCTCAAAGGCATTTTCTTATTTCAGTGTCATAACAAAAAATTGGTTTATTCACAAAGTTAAAAGAAAGAGCAAAAGGCTCAAGCAGGAGGTACACCTAAGTGAGATTTCAAGGGAGCTTGAATTAAAGCATATTTCTGTAAAAAACCCATATTATAAAGACAGGGTTCAAAAGGAGTTCTGGCAGATGCTGTCGACGGAGGTAGACTCTTGGGATTATGAGAAAATGAAGGACAACGAAAGAAAAGTCTTGGAAGCAGTTAAAATTTTAATGGAAAGCTGTGATGATATAGAAATTTTCAATAAGAAAGCTATTTATTTATACCTGAGAGAAATAACTGGGCTTAACACAAAACAGATTGTTAACAATCTTAATAAAATGCGCACAAAGTATAAGGTATTTAAAGTTAAATGGGATAAAGGAGACTTATGAAGAATCTTGATCACTATCTTGAAGAAGCAATTAAAAACATCAAAGAAGACAGGGATATCACTAAAGAACTCCTTGATGATGTAATTCGCTATATCGGAAAAAATGAAGAGCACCATAAATATGTTGGCCAAACAGCAGCAAAATATGTAGAAACTCTTCAAAGATCTAACGAGCAATTAGTTAAGATATCCTCTTTGATACAAAAAAACCAATTGACTTCAACGGGCTTGTCGGAAGACGATAAAGCTGATATTTTCGATATGTTACAAGATAGCGGAGAGGCTACATAATGTCTGATGATCCTCGGAAAGAAAAGCCTTTTTCCCGTAACCCCCATTTAGGCGCCTTACGCGGCGGTTACCCAGACCAGTACGCCAACCTCAGCGCTGTGAAAAATATGCAGCGCAAACAGGCGGCGCAACCACAAGGCGTAGAGAAAGAGCAGGAAGTAACTAAGTGCATTGGAGCCAGAATAGCAAGAACTGTCGTTCCCGGACAAACGCCGGCTGAAGATGAAGAAACAAGTAGACTGGCGGTTATGGTATACCGCCAAGACCACAATGGAATGGCAGGAAAGCAGCCGAATGTCGAGGTGATTCACGACGACGCGGAACTCTTTGGGTTGTCCACTGAAGAAAAACAAAATATAGATTTTTATTGCATAGAGTCTTTCTCCGATCCCCTCGAAGGCAATCCAGATGCTCCAGTATCGATGCCGGCAACCGGCGATTGGGTGAGAGTGAGTCCGCCGGCTGATGGTGTGCCTGATGACGAATGTAGATATTTAGAGATACAAGAGCCCGGCCCATATTCTACGGCTGGATCGAAAGGTCCATCTGCCCGCGGCGCCTTCACGGGACGAAGTGGAATTCCCGTCATCGCGGAGTGGTACCCTGCGCCGGACACGAAAACGCTAGCAGAACTAGCCACCAACCATGTTGATGCAGCATCGCTTGCGCAGGATCCATGCATGGATGAACTACCGGATGACGGCGACTTCTCAGAAGCTGGTGGCGAACAGCCGGTTTTCCCTACCAGTGGTACCGTCGGCAGAGCGTTTGAAAATCATGCAAAAGAAGGTGGTAGCTCTCCTTATGCAGTTGACTTCAGCGCCACTCAAAACACCCCCGTAGTGTCAATATTAGATGGAGAAATCATCGCTATCGACGACCCAAGCGGCACCGGCTCATGTGGCGGCTCAGTCTCAATAAAGTATATAGTAAATGGCAAACAACTAGTTGTTAAATATTGTCACCTATCTACTGTACCATCCGATTCCTACCCTTGCCCAATCAAGCGCGGAGCAGTAGTTGGCTTATCCGGAGGTTCCCCCGGCAGTCCCGGCGCGGGCAGGACAACCGGCCCGCATCTCCACGCGCAGTTTAGCATCGCCGGAACAGGCGCAACTAATGATGGAATCAAGGAATTGCTTGGGTGGGACTTACTTGCCGCGGACAATCTGAACAATGTTAACATCACCGCCGGCACAAACTGTAGAGAAAAAAGTTAATTAATAAGGAATTTTAAAATGTCAATATTAAGTATATTTGCAGAAAGCAGAGCGCTCCAATATCTTCGAGCAGAACTTCCAGAAGATGTAAGGGAAAACATCGACGAGTTGGGCGGCGCCCTCGCCGCAGGAATGGTGAAGGCAGGCATTAACTGTGAGCCAAACTCGACAGATCTATATATTGCAAGGCGCGCCCACGCCACCGGCGAAAAGATTATTAGCGGAAGGGGGAATTGCCATATGGTTTTCGGTTCCGATCGGCCGAACAGCGTTGTTAGCGGACATGGAGGACAAGGAGCAGACGGTTGTAGTGCTATTGATATTGTAGCCGGAATGTTGCCCGATTTAAAAAGAGATCAGATTGTAGATCCAAACTTCACAGGTGATGCTGCCAGAATTTACATCAGTCAAAAAACAAATATTGATAAGAACTTTAATCTGTCAGCTGGCCATGTTGGCGCCTCAGAAGGCGATTCGGCAATTGGAATGAAAGCCGATTCTATTCGAATAATTGCCAGAAAAGGAATTAAGCTTGTAACCGAAGGAAGGGGTTCTCGTTCTCCAACTAGTGGTGACATTAAAACTACTGTCGGCATTGACTTAATAGCCGGCAATGATGACGGCGCACAGAACAATCCTATTCTTGGTGGAATTTTAACAGCCCTCGGCATGCCCGATGATAATCCCAAAATCCAACCAATACCTAAAGGTTACAACTTACAAGAAGCGCTCAACGATCTTGTGGGCCTGCTGGACGATCTATCTGGCATCGTTGATACTTTTGTAACTTATCAGATGATTTTCAATCTTCAAGCTTCCATGCATACTCACACTGGAGTTGGGGTTGGGGTTATACAAACATTTCCTTCTCCAGGATTCATAATAAACGGTTGTGTAAAAACTCTACAAGAATTGGTAAACTGTAAAATGCCAATATATCTGCACAGAGTGAACACATCCCTATATAGGATCAACAATCTGACAGAACAAGGCAATAATTGGATAAACAGCAGATTTAACAGGACAAACTAATTATAACAGCAACCGAAACTTTTAAATTTAAAGCAGGATAAATCAATGCCGCTCCCCAGTCAATTTGATGCCGAACCATTCATTAAACTAGCACAGGCTATTTATGGAGAGCTTAGGTTCGGATTAGAACCAATTAATGTTTTTGAGCAGACGCCAAACACGCCAGATTCTGGAATAAATGGTGAATTCTTATATTTTCTACACGATAATTATTATAATCGTCCGGATGCTCCAACATATGTTTATGGCAAAACCGGCACTTATATCCCCCATGTTTTTGATGTTATAAACTATCACACCGTCGGATCTCAAGACGGCGACGGTACAGATCGGGTATTTTATGATCCTGTTAAAATTTATGACAAGATGGTTGAGATCTCCGATCAAGCTGGCATGCCTGTTCCATCACCTGCCAGAAGTGACGAAATGGCAACTTGGGCACAACAGATTGAATTTATGGCACAACTGGTGCACCAGTGCAAGCTCATGAGCCAGAAAGGAGAAGATTGGCTTCGGCCCCTGTGTGGCTCCGAGAAAACAGACGATTTTCCTCCCACCTCCCCTTGCAGCTGGCAGCCCAACCATGGCACATGGAAAGACTTTTTATATGAGCCAGGAGAAGTTGCTCGATGGGATCCCCTCACTGCAACCGGCGAGTGGGAGCGGTACGAGGGAGAAGACAGTATGACACAGTATGACGGAGCTACCGTCGCTGGCCATGCTACAAGGAGTAGTACCACCGCGAAAAATACAGAGATTGCAATTACTTATACAGATCCGACAGCATTAGATCACGAAGGTAATCCCGCGCAAACTAATATGGATCCTAGATTTGTCCTCCATGACGACCATTATCCATCGAGTGTGCACAATATTGGCAATGGAAGTTTAGAGTTTATTGATTATCACACCGATAAGTATAAAGAGAACTTCAAAGGCGGCGGCAGTGATTATCGGCCTTTTGCGTGGTTGGAGTGGTCAGTGCAGGCTGATTTTGAGGCTTTCTTGTTCTGGCTAGCCAACCTTATTGAGCTTTTGGAGCAATCTTTTATACATAAAGATGCAGCAGGAAATGTTATTGAGCCAGTTTATGGCTCCCCTATTTTTACCTATGGCAAAAATGCCATGGGAAGATCTTATTATACAAATATGTCAAGCGAAGACATCACCGCCGCCCGGGCCCAGATTGCAAATACAGATACTTCTGTTCGTGCGTTCTTGGATATACCGAAAGAGCTAAAAGACTGGTGGCTGAACTTTTTTGATGACGCCGCATCAGCCCCTCTTATGGGTGGGTTAACTGAAGAAGATATTGCAGCAGCCAAGGCAGCAACCGCGGAGGACGCAGGAGGCGTATACGGCTTATCTGATGAGGAGTACGAAGAGGCATTAGAAGAAGGAATCGCTCTCGGAACTTGCGAAGATCCAGCAGAACCGGCGCCGGAAGAGTGCATCCCGCCGATATGCGCAGAAGATCCTAATAGTATAATTCCGAATTGGAGATATCTGGATGATGGAGTCTTTTTAAATAAGAGAACATGCCGCTATAATGCTAGCGTAAATACTGGCGAAATGGACGCGTCCATAGTTAACGATCCAGCATCCTTAGAAAGTTTTTTAACAGAACAGGCATCCCGTGGCCTTGATCTGATTTTGGATCATGCTGGAAAAAGCCCAGTAGATCCTTCGACTTTCGAAACCTTGCTGGAAGATACAGATGCTGAAAATTATTTTGTTGATGTCCGGCCTTTGATGCCAATTAAAGCTTTAGTTACGGTGCCTGTAGAATTGATTGACGGTATGATTTTCATACCTGATGTAGAAGAAGAAGAAATTCCAATTGGGCCTTCTGGGGTTATTTTAGAATCTCCGCTAATACGGCGCATGGTAAGGAGAGTCAGGGAAGGGTTCCGATATTACGGAATTAAATATGCAGCCTGGTCTCATGAAACAGGAGAGCTTATAGATGGATTCAATCCTGTTATAGAATCCACAAAACTACAAATGTTTGTTGTTGCATTAAATAAGTTATTGAATTATAATGGTTTTAAGCTTACTGGCAAGGGATCTGCTGATAAAGTTGAATTAAGGTTTAATGAAAAATACGAGGTGACTTTCGCACAAGTTCACTGCGGAGATATGCAGTATCCTTTGACATGGAAGAAAAATGGCGATGATCTCGGAGCATTCAAGGAGTTGGATCCAATTGATGACATCCGAACCATGGCGTATGTCTCTAAGTTAGTTGAAATGCACACATTCGTGGCAGCTAGGGAGCCTGGAGAGTGGCATGAATTTTTTACCACATTCACCTATCCAAAAATTGAAATTTCAGATATCAACCTCGAAGAGCCAATAGGCACTCCCGTGTTGGCAGATGGCCCATTGGCAGACGCTGCACAAGCAATTGTCAACGAGATAATGAGCCTTCCGGATGCAATAGAGGCAAAGTTTGCATCACAGGTGTGTAGAGACAGGGAGGGCCAAGCAATACATGATGCAGACATAAATGAATTCGGCCAGAAGTTAAAAAGAGCGTTGCACGCTCAAGAAACTACGATGACTCTCGGCGATGATACTTTCATAAACCTCCCAGAAGTAATCGGCCTTATAGCAGAAAGTGGCGATATTCATGAATTTTATTCAAACCTTTTAGACAAGCTCGGAGCTTGCGGCCTGCTGGATCTTTTGAGTGCGGCAATGGCATGCCTGATGGACGGAATAGATCTTACAGATGCCTATGATGTTATTGTTCGTGCTGCGATAGAGGCTATGGATCAGACAGTAATGCCCCTCCTCGCTGCGGGATTACCAGAAGACAAAAAAGAAGAAATAAAGGGGAAACTTGCTGAAGAGTTTGGAGACTTACCGCCACCATGGGAGGCTGGCTATAATCCCGGAAGCTATAATTATCATGTACCTTCAGAAGATGAAGATGGCAACCCGGTTGAAGAGGAAACGATAGCCGAAGAAACAGCACAATATAGAATTGAGGCAACCGACTCGCTAGCGTTCGGGAACTCCAAACAATTCGGTGGTGCTGGCACCATTGGAACAGCGGCAGCAAATGTGACTGATGCGTACCTTAACGCATATAAAGAGGCAATTCTCGAATTCGTTGATACAGATACTTTGCTTGAAGCGCTAGCGCCTCTCCCAGGCGCCGAGCTTATTGCTAGTATATTTAGTAACCCGGCTTGTCCTATGCCTCCTCTATTTAATCCCCCCCTGAATGAATTCTTCAAGACGATGGAGTTGGACTTCTGCCGCGGCCAATTTGGCATCGAATGGCCAAAGTTTCGAAAGATCAGGCCAATCCCAGATTTTTTAAAGATGTTGATGGAGGCATTGCTTGAAGTATTGATGACGCTGGCAATCAAGATCATCATCGCTCTGTTACAAATGATATTAGACATTCTTCTTGGCGCGTTATGTGACATTCTTGGCCTTTTGGGAGATCTCGCCGCCGCGGCGCTTGGGGCAGAAAATGAGTTCGCAAAATCTCTTGATTCTATTCTTGACGATCCTCTATTATCTACCGCGCTGGCAGACGAAGCAACAATAAATAATGCAGCAGGTAATCTTTTCGCCTCCATAGGGAGATCGTGCACGGATCCGGCTGACATACCTAATTCTGATGAAATAGCTGATTTTATATCAAATATGAGCATTGTTTTAACACAGGGGGAGTTGGTAAACCTGCTCAACGCGAACGCCTCAGATGAAGTAATTAGGGTTATAAAACAAGTAATCAAATTCCAAAATCCAAAGTTTAAATGCATTATGCCAAATAAAACTGCAATTGAGGAGTTCTTTAAGAATTTGGGTTCAATGCTTGATCCAGAATTTAAAACACAGGCAGCCACAGTAGGCCGGCCCATTTACCCATCTCTATGTGGCACGCCAGAGAATCTTGAAAAAATAAACAAATTGCGTTGCGATTTGTTATCAGAAAAAGGCTTGTCGCCAGAAGCTTGCGAAAAGCAGATTAGCGACTTGAAAGATCAGGCGCTTTCTGATTTGGCTACATTGGCAAATATTGTTCAGAACGGCCCTCTTGCAAACATGCCCACAATTATGGACGACCCCTCCAATTGCGATACTCCACCAGGTATTTTGCCTAGGGACTCAGATGTTCCTGGTGGTACCAATATTACTCAGAGAGTAATAGTCGATTCCTTGTTTGGTGTTATGGAGTCTGAATTTGCAGACGACTTAGTGCGCCGCGGCGGCTTTCTTACGATGGTGTTGAGCGACAAACACGGAAGGAACTTGACTGCGCACAATTATCATGTCTTTTGGACAATGGTGATGAGTCTGACTGTGGCTGGCGCCACACATGAGGATCTTTTCCCAACAACAGTTAGCAACTATTTAAAAGAGGGAGTTTGGGGCAATGGCACCAATGGCCCTGGAACTTCAACTCACGATCCGTCTGGCACCCAAAGTTTCTTGCAAAATTCCTTTACTGACAACACTAGCGATCCGGATGCATACGACTTGACGCTTGGTTATGCTAATTATTATCCCAAGGATCACTACAAATACTACAGTTTTGAATTAGGCTATCAACATTCGGATCACAGAGAAGACGCAGAAGCTTATACGCTAAACAATAGATATCAGATAGGAATATCGGAGATTTTCAATTATAATGTTGAAACATCATCTGATGCTGCTACCGGTACGCAAACCGTTCAGGATACATCATATGTGATAAAAGGCGAGGATGAAATCCCAGCAGAGATTGTGGAATATATAGAAGATACTCTGGGGCTGGATATAGAGTTGGACATCACCGCGCCTGATAGAATCTCCCCTCAAGCAGCGGTATTTGGGAGATATATAGAGTGGATATTAAGAAACAGAGCCGATGCATCTGGCCCTGAAGCTGATATCGACGCAATAACTGAGATATGTCAAACTGATATGTTTGAATATATTAATAATGAATTTTTCAAGAAGTTTGCGAAAACCTTGAGAGACCCGACTAATCATGCCTTTTACTATGGCGCTGGAACATTTTCTGGAAATACTCCCACTCAGTTTGCCCCAACAAAGATAGACTTAGATGAGCATCATACACACCCAGTTACCGGGGAACCCATACCTTTAGAACCGTTGGCTTTTGGCGGAAACGAGTACCTTCCTGCCTTCTATATGCAGCCCAACCAAAATCGCCCTGGATGGCATGGCATTGCAGGCAAAATGATACCAGAGTGGGATAAATGCGAACCTCGTAGAAAGCACATTATAAGGTTCGATGATATAACCGATCATATTGAGACTCTGAAAAACGAGTTGCCAGATGATCCTAGGTTTGATCAGGATCCTTTTTGTAGGACAGAGCCTCCCTGTTCCAAATTAATTCCGCGAGCAACACTAGCGATGATTAGCGGCTATATACTCGCAACTATAAGAATTTATACCACAGAAGTTTATCTCAAATCAGCAGCCACATTTCTAACATTTAATGGGGACTTCCCAGAAGTGTATAGTGATGCTTTGTCTAGGTTCATTACCAAAGAATTTAAGGATGGATTTTATCAATATTCGAAGAAAGGGTGGGGAAAAGCAAGAAATAATGAATATTGGTATCGTTTCCTGGAGATGGCTGTACAGCTTTTTGGCGCCAATGTAGATGGCGGCAGAATAGAGCCAACGATAGATGAGATAGAAGCAATGGATATGATTAATTCTTTGCAGAAAATATGGCTTAAAGATACAGATCCTCCCAGCGGGAAGGAGTATGCCGGCACAGGAGCAATACTGACAAAAAGTCAGCCGCCCTCGCTTATGATGAAGGCTGTCGCTTTCCTCGGCGCCGACCCCCACCCTTCTCTCGCGCTTTCCGAGGAAGACACCCTTAAAGAATCGGAAGCTAAAAAAATTAAAGAAAAAGCTTGGGATCTATTCATGCAAGAGATAGAGCCATATGCGATAACCCTTTTAAGTCGATCTGTAATAAGAGAGATTGAGTTTATATCTAAGGAATTTTCTTCAAGACTTCCTCCAAAATATAGAACTATGTCTCAAGCATTGTTAGGGGATCCGTATTGGATACAGGGAAACCTTGAATTCGGTGAGTCAGCAGATCCAGAAGACGAGCCCGTCATGACGGCAGATACAAATCCATTTAATGTTGTACCACATGTGGCAGTCACTCCTTCGGGCGGCATGCTGGATGCCCCACCGGCTACAAGCGTAACAGATCCTCTAGGAGCTACTCATGAGCTGCCCGTCTCCAACGCGTGGGTACAAGGGGGCGCTCATGACTACTGGCCGTTTGCATTAGAAAAGTTCATATCAGTTACAGATTATGAAGTTAGTGACTTTGCCGACGAAGATGAGGCAGAGCTAGCTAGTAAATATGGTACACTAATAAGCGTGTCTGGCGTTAAAGTGCCAGAAGTTTGGTATAACATTGTTAAAAACAGAAATTCGAATTTGTATGATGTTGTGAATATGGAGGAATTTAGTAATTATCTGTCAGCCAGCTCGGCTGCATTTGGCACCCTAACAAGAGGAGATTTGTGGAGAAAGTGGTCCTACGGCTTGCGAGTTATCTTTGTCCCAAATAAAAATTATACCGGTGCTCTGCCAAATCTTAGAGAGAATTTCAGTGAAGTTGCAAAGAATATAACTGGTGTAGTCAAGCAGGATAATAAGGCATTTTCTATCGGAAGTGATTCTGATTTGGAACTTAATACATTTAATGTCCCTCTAGCCAGAGGGCTGCTGGATATTGATATGACATGGACAGCGCATGACACTTCTTGGGCTGTAAGTTATGATTATGATGGAGGCTTCACCGCGTTAGTACAAGATTTAGTTTGTAGTCCATCTTATAGAATGATATTTGAGTATTGTTTTAATTTGCCGAGAATGGCATCCATCATGGCAATATACACTAGTAGGGCATTCTTGCCTTCCATTGGCGCATCAGAGGAGGGCTCCCCTAGCCCTGCAAATGATGGGTGGGAGGCAAAAAAAGAGATCATGAACGCGTTCACCTGGCTCAGTGATTATTACGGCGGCGGGAGTGAAATGTCTTGGTTCGCCATTGACTATGCAGACTGGAATCAGGGGAAAATATTCGACAGGACAAAAGAATTAGCTTCAGAGATGTTTGGGGAGCTATATGAATCAGCTGACCCTACTTATATGGGAGACGATGATAAAGATAAGGAAAGAAAGGCAAACGAAGACAAGGGAGAATTTAATGTTCGATGGCCTAAGTTTAGTTGGAGATTGTGGCAAAAAGAAGTTGGGCGCCCGTATGATATGAATGGAGATCTCTGTTACAACCCAGAAGATGAATAGCGTGATTAAAAGGAGAAAGTAAAAATGTCAGGTATTGGTGCAGCACTCCCCTTGGAGATTTCATATGAAGATGGGCCCTATGGTCTGCTTAAGACAATTAAACAGGTTGCTGCGCAGAATTTAAAGATGCTAATTTTTACAAATCCTGGCGAAAGAGTCATGGATCCTGACTTTGGCGTGGGAATTAGGACATATCTATTTCTTCAAAATCACGAGAGAGTCTATGCCACCTTAGAAACGGAAATATTTGAGCAGGTGTCTAAATATATCCCATATGTATCAATCCGAAAAATTTATTTGAACACGCCACTAACAAATCCGGAGATACCAGATAACTTTTTAGGACTGAGAATAGAGTATATTATACAGCCTTTTGGCTCTTCCAATGTTTTGTCGCTATCAATTTCGGCTTAATTAACTATTTACTGTGAGAAGGAACATTATACATGGCAAACAAGAAAATCCCTATTAGGTATACGAGCAAAGATTTCAATGAAATTAAGAGCGACTTAGTAGAATATGCAAGACGCTATTATCCAGAAACTTATAAGGACTTCAATCAGGCTTCTTTCGGCTCTTTGATGCTGGATACTGTTGCATATGCAGGAGATGTATTATCTTTCTACTTGGACTATCAGACGAATGAATCTTTCCTAGATACTGCTGTTGAATACGATAATATTGTCAGAGTCGGTCGGCAATTGGGGTACAAACATGCTGAAAATTCCGTATCAACTGGAGTGGCTACGCTTTATGTTATAATCCCAGCAAATGACACTGGATTGGGCCCAAACATGAATTATCTTCCGATATTGAAGCGAGGATCAACATTAACATCTAAAAATGGAAATACATATGTTTTAGATGAAGATGTTAGATTCGACAACCCAAACAGCGACACTGTTGTGGCGAGAGTTAATAATTCGACGGGAGTTCCAACTTCCTATGCTGTAAAGAATTATGGAAAAGTGGTTTCCGGCGAGTTCAGTAGAGAGAATATAATTCTGGGACAATTTCAGAAATTCCGAAAAGTTAAATTAGCATCAACAAGAATTTCTGAAATCATATCAGTTTTTGATTCAGAGGGACACGAATATTTTCAAGTTGATCATCTCACTCAAAATGTTGTATATAAGTCTGTCACAAATTATGGCGATGATAACACTACTGTTCCGACAATACTAAAACCATTCGTTGTTCCTAGAAGGTTTACTCTTGAGAAAATAGATGGCAAGTTTTATTTGCAGTTTGGCTATGGTTCTGACTCTGAGCTAAACACTTCTTCGATAGCAGAGCCCAGCGAATTGGTACTGAAGATGCATTCTAGGAATTACATAACAGATAGCACATTCGATCCAGCAAAGCTTTTGGATACAGATAAATTTGGAGTAGCCCCGGCAAACACTACTTTGACAGTATCTTATAGAGCCAACTCAAGAGAGAACACTAATGCTGCTATTGGTGCCCTCAACAGAGTCTCTTCGGCAGTGTTAGATTTTGCTGATCCGACATTGGTGTCGAGTAAAGTAAGGAATCAAATTAAATCATCTTTTGAGGCATCCAATGAAGAGGCTATCGTTGGTAGTGTTACTGGCATTTCAAAAGAAGAATATAGAATGAGGGCGATTGATCATTTCGCGACTCAAAATAGGGCAGTAACATTACAGGATTTTGAAGCCATTGCTTATGGCATGCCGTCAAGTCTGGGCGCAGTCAAGAGAGTAAGGGTGTTGAGAGATCCGGATTCGTTTAAGAGAAATCTAAATATGTATGTTCTAGCTGAAAATGATTTCAGCCTTTTGACGATTCCTAGCAGCACCCTTAAAGAAAATTTAAAAATGTGGCTTAACAAATATAAAATGATACACGACACAATAGACATATTAGATGGCAAGGTCGTTAATTTTGGGATAAAGTTTTCAGCAATTTCACACCCAGATGTTAATAAATATAAAGTTTTATCAGATGCACAAAGAGCTTTGGCTGTTGAATTTAGGCACCCAAAATATATGGGAGAGCCGGTATATGTAACTGATGTATATAATATTTTAAACAAACGAGTTCCCGGCATCGTTGATGTAAAGAATGTGGAGATTGTTCCGAAAACAGGGGGACTATATTCAGATTACGGTTTTGACTTCGCGGAAAATCTTTCGGCAGATGGCAGATATCTTATGGTTCCTGAAAATGTTGCCATGGAGCTAAAATTTGCCAATTCCGATATCAGAGGAACGATAGAATAATGGCTATTAAAAGATATTATGCAAGTGCAGACAATACAATAACTAATGCATTTCAAGGCGATCTAAAAACCCGAGGCACCGGTGCGAATATGGGGCTTTCTGATATACTAGAAGTGTATTCTATCTATGGGCAGGAATCATCGGGCTCACAAGAGCTTTCGAGAGCGTTGATTAAATTTGATTTGAGCGGCGCCGCAAATACGATTAATTCGGATGCCACCGCAGGAAAGTTGAAACTGTCGGGCAAAGCTTCTTGTACTTTTGCCGGCACAACTGATTTAGAGGACGATGACGATTCAGAATTAATTATTAGGAACGCAGATGGAACATCGGTTACATTCACCACTGATAGCTCAAAGTCGATCAGCGCATCTACCGCAACCTTAATCGGCACGAGCGGGGCAGATACAACGGCAAAAGCAGCACAAGCTATGCATGTGGCATTTACTGCTGCAATCGCAGCCGGCACTCTAAAGATGACTCTCTCGCCGTCGTCATATACCGACGAGACTTCGATTGAGCTAACACAAAAGAAAAGAGGCTCGGCAGGAAACACCACTGTAACAATACCAGACAATATTACCGCGAACGGTACCGAGGGTGATGGATCTTCCGTAACCACATCGGCGTTTACTAACGGCACAAACGGCGCCAACTTTTATCTAAGGTTATTCAACGCTGAACATGGACAAACCCTTCCAAAAGACGCTATCTTGGTAACACAGGCAGTAACAGGTACATGGTTCGAGGGTAACGGATTGGACATGGAAGGGTATACGGATCTGACAAACGGCGCCGGTGGCTCTAATTGGGTTTATAGACAGGACGGCGATGAGGGCTCTAGGGTTGCTTGGGAAAGAGCAGGCGGCCGCTTCATAGAGTCTCCAGTATATACCGCATCTTTTGGCGCTGGCACATCTGGTGTCACCGGCAGCGGCCCAACAGCAGATTTACAAATTAATGTTACGGATTTGGTGTACGAATGGTATGATTATGACACGGCTTACGGCAAAAAGAATCACGGGTTCATTGTTCGTCTTACGGGATCACAAGAAGCTAAGTTTGAGTCAGGTGGATCAAGAGCGGGAACAGATCACAATGGAATGATTAACAATGTTACTGGATCAACAACTTCATATTACACAAAGAAATTCTTTGCCCGAGGCACAGAATTCTTCTATAAACGCCCCTGCCTTGAGGCGCGCTGGAACGACGCGACGAAGGATGATACGGGAAACGCATGGTTTAGCAGTTCGCTAGCCCCACAGGCAGAGAATTTAAATACGATATACATGTATAACTATGTCAGAGGGCAACTAAGAAACATTCCCGATATCGGTACTGGCCCTATTTGGGTAGAGCTTTATTCGGGCTCAATAGGGAACAATTCTCCATCAACATCTTCGGTGTTGCTCCCACAGGGAGGAGGTGTAGTAGCCGCCGGAAATACAGTTATTACTGGAGGCTATGTCTCAACGGGCATATATTCTGCTTCTTTTGCAATCACATCCTCAACTAGTGATTATAATCCGCCTAGTCGTCTTTTTTCTTCGAATTTAACAAAAGTATATGCAGTGTGGGCAAATTGCGGAGGGCACAGCCAGACAGGAAGAATAGAATTTCTGACATCTTCCTTCTATCCCAAAAAATTCGACACACCTGCTCTAAACCCCGCTACTTCGTATGCACCCAACATTACTAATTTAAAATCTATATATTCTAAGAATGAGCAGGCAAGATTTAGGATTTACACCAGACAAAAAGATTGGAATCCAACTATTTATACAAAGGCGTCAACGGAGACAAAAACTTTAATTATTGATAGTGGTTCCTATAGTGTATATAGAATAATTGATGAGCTAGATGTGATACCGTATGGGACAGGAAGTTTGCTCCACACACAAATGTCATACGATGTCTCTGGTAATTATTTTGATTTAGATATGGGTATTTTCGAACCAGGATACGCATATGCAATCAAATTGGCTTACTATAATGGATCCATAGGATCTTGGGTAGAGCAGCCAGAAACTTTCAAATTTAGAGTGGAGTAGGTTAACTTATGAGCATTAGAGATCTTTTTGAAAAAAATGAATCCCTTAAAATCTTAGCTTCAACTAATATCCATGATATCAGAGAAGATGCTGAGTCTGATAGGAACATCGACGAAAGGTTTTCGGATGTAGAAAGATTTATACCACAGGTAGATTATTCTAATCCTGAGAATTTTGCAAGATTTGGTTCTGCCGAGAAATATTATAATGATTCAATCGAAAGGATTTATAGGCAATTTCCATACGATGGAACAGAAGCAGATATAAATGATTTCTATAATAAATCAACTTATATTGATAAATATGTTTTAAGTAATCTGTATCCAAGAACTACAGGATATATTACATTTTCTCCTCATGATTCTTCTGATCACAATGGAGGCTGGGGTGCGGGTGATACCTCTCCCATAGCTGCCAACCTGTACTATGGCGAGCCTACGGGCAAAGAATATATTGAAGTCAGAGGTGGCCCGCACAGTGCTTCTGCCGGCATGCCATCGGGCTCACTGGCGCAGTCTTTCACTGGCTCTAATTATTATGATACGAATATATATACAACATCAAGATCTTCCTCTCTTGGTGTTGATGGTACCCGTGAATCCAATCTAAGAATGAATTTGGATGACGGAATTACCGTTGAATTCTGGCTAAAGAAAGAATCATTTATCGCCAGTAAGACACAAAAAGAGGTTATTTTTGACTTATGGAATCAAGTAACTTCCTCTAGTCCACAGTATGGCCGTCTCCGTCTAGAATTAACAGCATCCGGATATGCCGAAGATGGCGCTAACCCATTCAGATTTACTTTCTTGTCTGGTGGTGTCGTACAAGACACACCTGACGGCTCTGGCTTCGAAGCAATGCCTCTTGGTGGGACGACTGTCACGACTGCTTCTGTCGCCGATAATAAGTGGCACCACTACGCATTTTCAGTTGTTAACGAGCGCGCTGTTGCTAATAAAACTATAGTCAGATTTTATCGAGACGGCGAGCTTGTTAGCACAACCGCTACGGGATCTGTTGCTGGAGAAGTTACCGGATCTCTCATGGGCTTCATCGGAGCCCTGCAAACAGCGCCTTCTCGTTCTGCGAAGCCTGCCGATAGCATGGTTGGCTGGGGGAAACTTTCTGGCTCAATTGATGAATTTAGATATTGGAAGGCAAGAAGAAATCACAAACAGATAAAGAAAAATTGGCTTCATCAAGTTAAAGGCGGTACGAA
>Ga0098052_1000519_pt1 | contig 24487 bp, 25 predicted proteins | sample 15_taG_FD_81591 | JGI IMG/M metagenome (GOLD analysis project Ga0098052, IMG submission 81591) | Marine viral communities from the Subarctic Pacific Ocean - 15_ETSP_OMZ_AT15312 metaG | ecosystem: Environmental > Aquatic > Marine > Oceanic | place: Pacific Ocean | collected 2015-01-18
GTAGCGTATTTCATTTCGTTGTCAGCCCCAGGAAAAGGGGGGGACGGCCCACACGGGGCCGCCCCTACTCACTATTTCCAGTTCCCTTTCTTCAGATAGGATAGGACAGCAAGTGTCCACACTATCACACACACCCACTCGATTATCAGTTGCTTGTCCATCATTGGGCTGAGTCCTCCTGCTTTCCTTTCTCGCACTCGCACCTAACATCGGGGTGGGGCGCTTTCTGGTAGCCAAGATAGGCCAAGCCACAGACTAAGCATAAGCAACAAGCCCAGCCGGTATCCCTACACTTTTTGCAGTCGTAGTCTTCACTCTCCATGAGCTGAGTCCTCCTGAATGAATTGCAACCGCATGTCCATCCTATGGGCCATAGGCTCGCTGTCGGTTGTGATTCCCCAGCGCAGTCTCCTCGGAGGCAGTGTTCCTTCGTCAATCATTCGAGCCACATTCCGTAGCACGCGAGCGTGGTCTTTCTGTCCTCGGGCTTTGGCGCTCGCTATCTGTGTTTCTAATCTCTGTCGTTGCGGTGTCATATAGTTTGTCCTTTCGTAGCGTATTGCGTGTTGTTGTCAGCCCCAGTAAAAAGGAGACTCCCTGCAATACAAGGGAGATAGCTGAGCCCTGCCGGATGGTAGGCTGAAAGACAGGGACCGTTGAGCCCCTGTCCTTCCGTCTACTGTCCTACTTTGCCTCTTGCTTCAATGTAGAATACTGACCCATCCGGCAGTCGGATGTGATTCCCAAAGCTAAACGGCTTCTCTCCAAGTAGGAAGTCCGCCGTCTCCGGGTCCTCAAAGTGTTCTCCAAAGAACCAAGTGTTCGCATCATCAATGAATCCATGGGGCGTCATCTTAACTGGCCCTTGGTCCATCTGAACCAAGAGCGCCCTAAGCCTCGGGCCTACTATTGGCTTGGAGGCTAACTCCTCTACAAAGAGGGCCATGTCGGTTTTTCCATTGGGTGTCATTCTATACTCCCTTGCTACCTGCGTAGCGTATGCTGTGTTGTCAGCCCCCGGGCCAGAACCTGTCAGGATTGACAGGAAGGCTCAAGGGCTCGTGTTCTATTTGCTGGTCCAGGACACGAAAAAGGGCCGCCCCAAAAGGGGCGACCCGTGAGTCGAGACCGGGTTGACGGTCTACTTTTTGACCTTGACACCGTATTGCTCATTCAATTGAGCAACTACCTCGGGCACTGCGGCCGCAAGTTCTTTAGGCTCAGGATAGAAAGCCACCATACCGCCAGCCTCCAAGCATTTGAATTCAAACCGCTTCTTCTTCTCACATTCAGACAATTGGCTCTTGAGAAATTCGGCCACATCACCTTGACGCTCTGACTCCGACGCCCTCTTCCACGACCGCGCCTCCATGGACTTTTTGCCCCAGCCCGTCAAGCCGACCGCGATAATTGCAGCAAGCTTACGCTCCTCTTTCGTGCGCCCGGTGACATCCGACGCGGCCTCACGCATAGCTATCACCTGATAGCCGTTATTCGGGTCGAACAGGATTGCGCTCACGAATAGACGCGGCACACCGTCGACGATGACCCGAACACGACCGCGCGCCAGGTCCGCGTCACTGGCTCCCACCTTGACGCCCTCGCCAACGTGAATGTCCAGAATACGCGTAGCACTATCGGTCAAATTGTCCGTGAATCCGCGCCCGTTCTCACAAAATGCAAGGGCCTCCGGCTTTCCTGACAGGCTGCGCACTGGGTGACTCACACGGGTCCATACTGATTTTTGTCCTTTCTTGCTCATGACTACTCCATGCCCCCACAGGGGCGGTAATGCCCCACACGGGGGCTCAGTGGCCCCACACGGGGGCCCGGTGGAAAGAACCAGAATTGGCTCTTTCCACGGGTATTTTACCGCGAAATTGGCGAATTTCTCGCAAACATTCTGTGAACAAACGGGCCACAAATGAACCCAATTTGGCCCGGAATAATTGTTTGCGGACCGGAATTAATTCTACAATTCGGATACGCTCGCAGCTCTGCCAGTACACAATTTGTAGCGTAGCAAAACGGGGTTTTGAGCGAATTCTGTTTTGGCTCACTCAAAGCAGAACCGGCGAAAACGGCGAAATTGTTGGCGCGTCAAATTCTCGATTTTGTCGACCAGGAGGTAAGTCGAGTTTTTCACTTCCCCAAGGCCGGACTGGCCCGGGCCGGAAACTACTGGACGCCTGTACAGGTGAACATCTGTACAGTAAAAAAGGGGGCTGACAACACCCCATGGGGGGCATCCTGCCCCCCGTGCCCCCCTGGTGCATCCGGCACTCACCCCCTGGGTTCGCTTGGAGGAACCGCACTCGACTACGCCCTGCTCCGTCGAGGGAGTTACCCACCCCTTTGGACCGCACCGCACGCGGCACAGGACCGAAGGGTCGTCTTCCTCAGCAGCACACCGAGTTGCCTTTGGCAAGGGGGGGCATCCTGCCCCCCCGTGTCCCCCCCGGGGGGCTTCCGCTGACGCGGAAGACTCGTGGGTTGCACCCACTCGTTAGGCGATACCCGCTAAAGCGGGTGCGCTCTTTTGCCGTCGGGGACGGCGATTCCCGGCGAGCTGCGCTCGCCGGGGCCATCCCCTGCTGCGCAATCCCGCTTCTCTTTATACCACCTCTTCCATGTGAGGCCATTTTTACCCTGTACTCATAAGGACTTAGATGTTAGAAGACCATTATGAAGAGGATTAGGGTAAAAGGCCACCATGAGTTGAAGAACTTCGTCCATGCGTTGCATCACCCGGGTATTCCGGACGCATATGAGCAAACTCACTTCTCGGTGAAGACGCTGGAGTGGAAGCTGACGCTGCTTTCGTTGGGCGTATCGCACCCGGTGATATGGTTCGCCGTGAAGAAGCAGTACAAGAATGCCACGGAGAAGAGGGACAACCTGCCCCAGAAGATGCTGATGCCGAAGTATTTCGGGTCGAAGGACAGGCAGAAGAGGTCGAGGCACCGGATTCTCGCTACTCCGTTCGGGGAAGAGGCACTGAGTCAGACGTTCGCGGTAGCGCAGAAGGAGTACCCGGAAGCCTTATTCTCGGCGTTCAACCTAAAGGATCCGCCGAGTCCCTATGAACTCGCATGTGTCCTATTCCACTGGGCACCTCTCAGGGGGCGACGGGGGGGAAAGTGGGGATACAGTTTCCTGCTTTGGTGGTTGGCGGGGATCAGTTCGGCAAAGCTCGCAGAACTCCACCCGGATTGGGAGGAGGAAGCGGCGCTCGCCATCCGACAGATGATGGAGACGCCGAAGTTCTCACTCTGGGCTCTGGGCGCGGATATGAGGCCCGTGATTATAAGGCCAGCGAGGGCCCGGGCACTCTTATTTCATACTCCGAGGGGCGTTCCGATGAGGGAGGCGCTCAAGGAAATGAGGGAATCGATGTATGTGAGGAGTCTCTTTGCTACGGGCTCAAGGGGGAAGGGGGCGAAGAGATGGCTTCCCGAGTACCGGCCTCTGTGGCATACTCTCGATGAGCGACTGCTCTGGGAGGAGGATGGGAGGTATAGAGCGCCATTGAGGAAAGTACGGTCAGAGGGGGCCCGGATTTTAGGGCGTCCGAAGGGCTGGGTACCGGAATCGAGGCCAGGGAATATACTCCGGACGGAGGATGTGATAGACCTATTAATAGAGAAGAACCCGCACCCGGGTTTACCTTGGAGGGAAGAATGAGCGGACCAGAGGATATGGATGATTGGATGGATGTTTTCGATGAATCCGAAGGATTAGAGACAGACACTACCAACGGGCAAGACGGGGGCGGGAAAGAGGTGCTGGCGAAAAGCCAGGTTCAACCTGGGTTATCAGCGAGCCTACCTAAACCACCTTCTGATAGTCCTTCTATGCTGTCCACAGAACTCCTCCAGAAACTGGCCGAGGGGCCGGATGGTTTACCTGCTACGTTCCTAAAACAAGCCGCCGGACACCTTCACCGGACGGACGCTATTATTGACTTCGCCACTACTGTATGTATTGCAGTCGCAGAAGGCAAGCTGAAAACTTCACAAAGTGCAGAACTCCGTAGATGGGCCGAGATCATGTATACTTGCATTATCGCAAATGAGCCTCAGCAAGCGGGAGTACAAGTGAACTACGTTGAACAACTGATCCAACTTGCTGGTGGAACGGAGGCTTTGCCCTCTCCTTCTAAGGATATTACTCCTGTCCTGGACGCACTTCCCCTGAAGAAAGCTCAAGGAGAATAACCATGGCTGAGGATATTCTCTCCCCAGAGAAGTATTTCCGCCTGAACCAGCTGGCCGGAAGGAGTGATGTCTATTGGCTCTCTCCAAACGAATACCTGGGCATGTCTCTTCCCCTCCGCCCAGGCGGTGACATGCACGGAAGCATGCTTGGCCGCGTAAAAGACCTCATGCGAGCAATTGAGATGTCCCCGGACAATGAAAGGATGAAGCTTTACAGCATCCCAACCCTATCGATCGATGATGACGGACAAGTGATCCACCATAATGGACGCCATCGCGCACGCGCTTTTCGGAATGCAGGACTTGAAAAAATCCCGGTTGCATTCCACCGATATGGGGGTGGCACATTTGAAAATGCTCCTCCTCGCCTTGTGTCCGAGACAGGCATCTTTACGATGCAAGCGCCGTGGCAAGCAGGCCCAACCGAGGATGGTTTTCCAACGCCCCGGCCCGAATACTCTTCTCCGACCTCGCGTAGCCCAGAACTTCCGCGCCCTACCCCCTTCGGGCAGTCTCTTATCGAGGAATACGGAGCCATTAGTCCTCAGCAATCGGTTGAAGACTATAGGGAGAATCCCACGACAAACCCCTCACGGGCAGAGGAGTGGGATGCGATAGAGCAGAAGAAAAAGAAGCTCCGGGTCAGACAAGCCGAGGTAGACGCAGAAGGCATACGCCTATTCGGGGGCAAGCCCAATGTGCTTGAGAATATAGGGGAGCAATGGTACTGGAAAACCCCTAAAGAAGAGGCAGCGATACTGTCCGGAGAATTGGGGAAGGAGTGGGAGGCCCTCCGCCAGAGACTGAGTGACCTTTCCGATGAGGAAATGTACTTAGGGTTCGACGAGGACTTAATTGATCGTCGGTTCCAGGACGCCCGCGAAAAAGAAATCTTAGGGCGTTGGGGAGAAGGGGGCACTCCGGAAAGGCCGTACGATTCTAAAGCAGCCAACAGAGGATACCGGGCCATAATAGATGCACGAGACGCAAAACAAGAGTTAAGAGGGACTACTCCCGGAACTCCTGAGCACCGGCAGGCTGCTGCAAAACTCACTCTCGCAAAACAAAAAGCAAAAGAAATAATCGGGCCAATAGAAAGCCCAAGGAGAATAGCCGTGGCTGATCTAAGGCTCGTAGGCAAACAGGTCTGGGTAGACCCAGAAGGCCGAAAACTCGTGGCCATTCAGTATGGGGATGAGCCTCCTCGAATCTTTATGTCCAGTTCTGGGACATCCCAGGCAGCAGGCGAATTGGGGCATGTTGGCGCTGGGAGTTGGTTCGAGACCAAGGGAGCAGTTTATCACTATCAGGGCTCAAACCCAGGACCCTACTACGGGAAAGCTGTTTCAGGGAAGACCCCCCTGCCCGGCTCTACCGGAGAAGAGATAGCGAATTACCTGAATCAGTATGGCTCTGAGCTGAAGCCGACACACCGCCTAAACATAGATAATCTGGACGAGGCAGTCGATTTCAATGATTGGGTAAAGACCACTACTGGCCAGGGTGGAGAGTATTTTGATGGAAACCCTAACCAGAAGCACCCGTTTTCTCTCATAAGCAGGGAAGAGGCGGATCAGGTACGCGCCTGGCGTGCAGAGACCGGAAACCCAGACCCCCTCGACACCGGAGCCCCCGTGGCAAAGACAGCGAAAACACCGACGAAAGATCCCCAATGGAAGGGTGCTTCCGCAGAAGCACTGGTTGAGGAGACTCCCCTTACTACTCCCGAGATGGTTCCAGCGGAGAAGGTCCCTCCTGCTGAGTATAAGGCACGGGAGTCTCAGCGAAGGGCACAAGAGCTTAAGCGGGCTGCGCGAGAAAAGCTTGGGTTCCCACCAGAGGGCCCTCTCTCATCTCCCCTTGAGGATAGCCGCTCCTCTTTTGGCGCTGTACCAGAGAGGTCCTCTCCCGAACTCGGGAGGATATCTCCTCGGGACCATATGCCGAGAGACTTACGAGCCGCACTTGGGGCAGATCCTTCCGCTCCCCAAGATTATCGTACTCCCTTTACGGAAGAGTCTATCCCCAAGGAGATCCGACCAAAAGAGGACCCCAGTTTCCACCAGATGACAACGGAGAGGCAAGCCCTAAATAGATCGGGGGCACTCAACGAGCCCTCTTTTGGCTTCAGGGCCGCGCCGGAGTCTGCTCCCGTAGTCTCTAAGACTCCTGCCCCCATAGACCATCAACGTGGGGTAAGTGCCCGTGAGGTGGTAATGAACCCGAGAGGAAAGGTTCCCGCTCCCCCCGAGCGAATGACGATCCCCTCTCAATCGACTCCTGCCCCAATCGTTCTTGGGGAGGCTCCATCCGGCGCTCCCCCCAAAGCCCCCAGTGTTCCTACTGAAGCGCCCACCACGGGACTAAGGGGCGTCCCTGGTCGTTTGGAGGATGCTCCTGATTATGGATACTCCGCAGGGCCTTCAACCCCCAAACCAAAGAAAGCCCTGAAAGGCGCTGGAGCGATGGCCTGGAAAGGCGTGAAGACTGCCGGAAAGATCGCTGGAGGCGCTGCTCTCGGATACGAAGGGGGCCGAGCAATCGGCAACCTGGGGAGGGCTATGAAAGACGATGGTGCGGCGCAGGGAGTCGTCACTGGGGGTGCGAAGACCGTGGGCGATATCGTGGGCGAGACTGGCGGCCTTGTTGAGTCAATAGGAAACTTGGGCCAGAGAGCAGGAGAGGGCTTGCCTCCCGAAATGCAACAGATGTCCAGCGCTTCCCTGCCATTAGAACTCGGAGGTCGAGCCATAAGCGCGGCAGGCAGGGGGATTCAGAAAGCAGGCCGAGGTATTAAAAAAGGAGGACGCTGGTGGATCGGAGAACGCGCTCCGCTGGAAGCCGGGAAGGAAATAGCTGAAATGCAGGCCAGGGGAGAATTCGAAGGATTAGACGATATCGATCTGGGCCTTGAAGACGAGCCCGAAGAGTTTCCTCCTACGCCTCTCCGCAAAAGCCGAGATGATGCCGCTAAGGATGCTTTCCGCATGAGCCAAGCTCCTCAGCCCGCTACGGCGCTATAGTGGCATACCCTAAAGATAAGGAACGCTGGCCCCTTGCTGGCGAATCTCTCGTAGCAGGCCCGGAGTCTTCTCCGGGGACAGGAGTTCCCCTCTCCGGAATCGGGGGGGCAACCCCGCTTTGGGAGGGCCTGACTCCTTCTGAAAAGAAAGGACCAGAGGCGCTCCGAGACCACCGAAATGCCGCTGCCGGAAAGGCCCTTTATGATTGGTCCTCCAACAACCCCATCGGAGACAGAGCGCAGCAGTTCCTGGAAGGCTTGGTCAAAAAGGATGATGACGATTATTTAGATAAAGATCGGGACCGATTTAAGGGACAATACGACCACGACCGGATCAATCAGATCGCGGGGGGAGGGGGACATCCAGTTAATCAAAAGGAGCCCTGGTCCCAAGAGGATACGAATAATGCCCATGGATGGTTGAAACAGCTTCAGGAAGGAGATCAGGGGAACTGGCAACTCATAGAGCAGACCCCCAGTTTTGAGCTAATCTATGAAGACCTCGATACTGGACAGAAGGTTTCTGTGGAGCAATCCTCCGGAGAGCATGTCTGGCATGATCCGGAGGAGGAAGCCTACTCTACCGAGGATGTTGATCCAGACCCAGAGAAGGTTGGACTTGAAAAAGACACTGGAGACACTGGGGATACCGGACTGTGAGCCAGAAGAATGCCTCCCAACTGCTCAATACGCTTCGATCTCCGATGCACGCCCTCCAGGCTTTCGGGGAAGTGCATGACCAGAAGACAGGTAGATTCGTAAAGTATGATCCAACAGCGATCACCTATGAACTCCAGAATACTGTCCTGGACTACATGTCGAATCCTCCGCGTTTGCCCACAGGCGAGACGACTTTCCTCACTCTCTTAGGGTATCGACAAGCAGGAAAGAGCCTTTCGATTGAGTATGCTGCGTACTGTAAAGCTGCATTCATCCCGGGCTGGGACCATGTCTGTATCGCAGATAATCGTGACCGTGCGGACTACCTCCATAAGAGGGTCCATTATCTTCACCAACGCTGGCCTAAGACACTGCAATCTAAGTCGATGGCGACCCGAGAAAGCAGGCAGCTTACCTTTGACCCCCTCCAAGGGGGGAAGATGCGCGTCCTTTCTGCTGAGTCTGGAGCAGTCGGTGTTGGGCAGTCCCCCGACTCATTTCATGCCTCAGAGTGCCATTTATGGTCTGACTTCTCGGGCTCAATGTTCCTCATCAACCCCTCGCTGATCAATAGGCAGGAAGCTCTTGTCGTTTTTGAGGCTACTCCCTGGGAGCGGAACTGCGCTTGGCATGAGCACTATGTGATGGCAAAAAGGGGCTCGGGTCGTCATCGGGCAAAGTTCTTCCCCTTCTGGGATGGAAAACTGAACGCCCGTCCAGTACCCAATGGGTTTCAGCCTACGAATGAGGAGATCGACCTCCTAAATAGGTATGGCCAGCAGGGTCTGCGAGAAGAGAACCTTATTTTTAGGCGTTTTCTCCTCGACACAGACCCCGAGATTCGCCGGAATCCCGAAATGTTCGGGGTGATGTACCCCTTTGACGACCTAAGCTGCTGGATTGCCAGCACAAACGCCGCGATTCCCGAGCACGCACTCAAAAAGCACCTAAAAGGGCGTCTTCAGCACTGGACCGGGCCCTATATGGAATATGAAGCGCCACAAGCGGGCGCGGTATACGCGATTGGAGTCGATCCGGCGGGTTATGCTGCCCGAGATCACGCCTCCTTCCAGATTTTGAAGTGTTGGAGAGGCGAGTGGACGCAAGTTGCTGTGTTCGCGGACCATGTAGACCCCCTGAAGTTCACAGATGCTCTAATTAAGGCTGGAATCCGCTACAATAAGGCCTTATTGACTGTTGAGTCGAATGGTGTGGGCCAGGCTGTGCTTTCTCTCCTCCAAGAGCGCGGATACCCAAATGTCTTCTGTGAGGGGCGTTTGAGGCCCGGATTTACCTCTACATCAAAGTCCCTTGACGAAGCAACGGGTTGGTTGGTAGATTCATTGCTCGACACTATGGTTTTCAATGATCACGACACCGTACAACAACTCCAGACGTATAAAAATGACAAACGCGTCGAAGAAAGCGCCAGCGCTGAGATCCTCCGAGGAAAGACCAGCGGAAAGCGCCGAGATCGACATCACTGGGATAAAGTCTCAGCCCTTATCATGGCAATCGTTGCCGCTCGCTATCTCCCTAAGAGAGATAAACCGGGGGCTCCTGTGAAGGATACGAATGTCGTAATGTTTACGGGAATGAGCTACGATGACCAAGAGATGTACCGAGAGAAACTCTCGGCAGATAAACCCACGAAAAGAAAACGCTTTTCTTACCGCTCAGTGCGGAAACGGAGAAAATAATGCCTGACAAGAATAATACCGCTAAAAAAGCAGGACGCCTTACTGTTGCCGCTGCCCAGAAGGCCATGCCCGGGATGTTCCCGGCTGCCGCCCTCGGAAAGATGGCTGCTTCTCGTGCATTCAGTACGGAGAAGGACCCGAATGATCCAGGCCGAATGACAGAAGAGAAGATGGAAAGTCTCAACGCTGCTATTGATGCGGGGGGCTCCGAAATCGATGCTGTCAAGAAAGCCGGGAAAAAGAAGAAAAAGAAGTTTGTCCGGCAACCAGACCTACACATCAAAGGCGCGGTGGGTGACCAGGAGTGACAGACTCAGACCCTAAGATTTATCGTCATCCAACCCAGGATACGGCGGTTATAGAGCTTGGACCTTTTCTTCGGATGTCAATCCCAATGACCCTCGTTTCTCAGCATGGACCTATCCACGCTGATTGGACAAGGTTGGAGGGAGCACTCGATGAGATTTATGGACTACTCACCTTGGGCACTGCGCCGCATGGCGGAACGCCGCTTGGTGAACTACTTGGTAGAGAGAATGGCAACTCCCCTTAGATCCCTCCGCGATCAACTCATCCAGAATATCCTTAAGGGTACTCGGGATGCGACTAAGGAAGCGGGTATTGCCCCTTCAGACGGGGCCGTTTCTGTCGGGAACATTGACCCTTCGCCTAAAAGAAAGCAAAGAGAAGAAGAACTTGAAGAAGAACTGGATGAGCTTGCTCGTCCAGGAGCACAAGTGGAGCAAGCATAATGTTGACTAAATCCCAGATCAAGGGCTTGATCGAAACCCATAAGGCCAAGTCCCATATCGACCAAAAAGGGTGGGACGAAGTCCGCTCCTGGTATACCAGCCAGTCTACAGGAGTCGGAGGGCCGCAGGGGAGCGCGGATGCCCAGGCCGATGAGGACCTGTCTTTTCAGACAAACTATCCTTACGCTTTTGTGGACACGATGGTAGCGAATATCTGCCCCAATAATCCTGAAGTTACGGTAAATGCCCGTCGAAAGGGGCTCCACGAGCCTGCGAAATACCGAGAAGCTCTCATCAATGACACGCTGCGGCGGGTTCGGACACACCGGATTCTCTGGCGTGCAGCCACGATGTCCAGCGTTTATCCTCGGTCATTCGTAAAAACGGTCTGGAACTTCAAGAGGCGCTCCCCCGATTTCCTCGTCGTAGATCCTCGCTATGTCTGGTACGACATGTCCGTAGATCGCTGGGAAGACATCCGATACACCATTGAGGTTACTGTACTCACCCGACAGGATTTCGAGTCTCGCATCAAACGGGAGAAGAATTCTTCCGATGAGAGTAAGGTTTATTCCGCTGAAGTCGCTGAGAAAGCGCAGTTTGGTGGATACCCTGAATGGCTCAAGGACCAGCAGCGTGATCGCTCCCTTATGAATGAGTCCTCAAAAGAGGTCTTCGAGTGGGTGACCGTTTATGAGGTCTATGACTTCTCAGGCGATGGTCGATATTTTCATTACTTGGAAGACCAAGAGGAGCCCCTCTTCTCAGGAGAACTCCCCTATCGGTTCATCCGTAATCCTTTCTACCGACTAACCTTCAATGATAACTTGGAGAATATCGGAGGACTTAGCGATGTATCTCTTATTGCCCCAGTGCTTGAGCGCCTCAATGAGTTGGATACGCTTATGCTTTGGTTCGCTCAAACGGCGATTCCAATCACGATGCTCAACACGGGCCTCGTAGACAATCCAGAACGGATTCGTTCGCAGCTACGCGATGCTACCTCTCCCGGTTCTATCGTTGAGGTTGCAGGAAAATCCGGAGCTTCGATGCAGGACATCGTTGGTCATACAATGACCCCGAGCTTGTCACCGGAGTTCGTTGCCGCTCGGGACCGATGTATTCAAGTCATCGAGTTCATCCTGGGCATCCCCCAATACTCTCGGGGAGTCGTCGGGGTTAGCGATGTTGCTACAGAAGTAGCTCTTGCTGATACAGCGACCCGGACCCGGAACGGCCGACGCCAACAAGAAGTATATGATCTCATCTCTTGGCAATCCCAAAGCATTGTAGGTCTCTATGAAGAGTTCCTCGCTGATGATGAAGTCCTCCCTGTTCGTATGGGAGGCGACTCCGAGGTTGTCGAGATCACACGAGCATCTATGCTTGCTCGGGAAATCTTATCCGCTCAGGGAGAGGAGCCTCTGGAGTATGACTATTCCGCTGTCCCCTACTCTCCGACTGAGAATAATCGCCTGGTTCAGCTTCGGAACTTGAGTCAATACTTTGAACTCCTCGCACAATCAGAACAGATTGACCAGAAACGGCTCGTCCGGAAACTAACAGAACTTCTCCAAATGGAAGACATCCTGAAAGACAGGCAACAGCTTGAACAGGAGGCCCAGGCGGCAGACCAACAGGCCCAAGAAGCGCAGGCCCAAGCGCAGGGCGGAATGCCCCCGGTTGGCCAAACGAACGATACTATCGCGAGTGGCGCTCTTCCCCCGGGCACTGAACCCGTGATGCCTCCCCTACCCGGGGGCGGAGGCGCTGGCGGAGGACAAAGTCCTCTGACAGGGTTCGGTGGGGCCCCTTTTGATACTGGCCCTGGTATTCCGAGGAATCAGTAATGCCTACTTATACTGGGCGATGTGCGGCCTGCGGAGAGTTCGAAGAAGTTATGCGGGCGACTGAGTACCTAAATCTCGGTGGCCTTTCTTGCCCTTATTGCAAGACAAAGGCTGCTACGGTTATCCGGAATGCCCCCGCGTTCATCGGTCCAAGGGTCTCCTCTTCTCTAAAAATAGACCAGATTGGGCAAACCTTCTCTTCTCCTGAAGAGCAGAAAGCGTACTTTGCCCGGAGGAAAGACCGTCGGCTCGTCAGCGCGAATGATTCTTCATTCAAAGAGCACCGAGATCAAGTCCGGAATCAGGTCGATGCGACTGCCCGAAAACAGGGTTTTCGAGACCATGAAGACCGCAAAAAGCACCAACGCAAAGAGATCGCACACCGAAAGGCTTTATCCCTCGGTGATAGAAAAATACAAATCTAACTTTACTTCCCTGGGCAAAAGTCTCAGAATGCTATAGACTTGCCTTGACGAGTCACCCTCTCCCAAGGTAGAGATCAATAAAGGATCCAACATGCAAGACGAGAATAAAAATCCCTTTGCTGAAGAAGAAGAAATTGATCTGGAAGGGGATGTGGCGGAAGAAGAGTTTGATGAGGGATTAGAAGAGGGCGTAGAAGAGGAAGCAGGAGAAGAGCTTGCCGCTGAGTTTGAATCTCCCCTTGATGCCCTCAGCGCTGCTCTTGACGAGCACGGCGCAGACCCTCAAGCTTTGATGGATTGGTTCCAAGAATATGGCTATGAGCTTGTCTCTACGGGAGAAGCCGGAGCAGAAGAGGGAGAAATGGAAGGCCCTCCTGATCTTGTTGGTCTTCGTACTTCTGTAGTCGAGAAACTTGGTCCTATGCTCGGGAGAGAGAAGTGAGCGTAGAAGTTGCCAGCGTAGGCTACGCTGCCCCAGCGTCTGCCCCAGCGCCTGCTCCTGTTGCGGCGGTTTCTGCTCCCGTTTCTGCGCCCGCACCCACGGAAGCGAGCCCCGCTCCCACACAGACTTCTGAGGCTCCAGCCTTCGCATGGTCTTCCTGGGATGGATCTTCTGAAATTCCCGAAGAACACCAAGACGCCTACTCTCGTTTATCCCAACACTTTGAAGACGGATACAAAGACCGAGAAGAAGAGCTTGACTCTCTCCGTTCAATGTATGCTGCTATGTTGAGCGAAGAGGAAGATCCTCGGATTAAAGAATCCTTGGATAAATATGAGGCTCTCCAGAAGCAGCATGAGGCCCGGAATACAGAGTTTGAGACTCTCCAGAAAGAGTATGATGGATTTCTGGACAGTTCCGCAGGCGATTATGTAGATCGTTTTTGGAAAGACCACGAAGAGCTTTCAAAAGACTCCGAGAAGCTCTCGGTCCTTATTGATCTTATCGATGAAGAGAATAACTATGGAGGACGCTGGGATGGATACATCGCCGCTGAACTCCTCGGGCTCCCTGAAGGGGCCCAAGCCATCGCCTTCGAAGCGAAGAAAGATGGTGTTTCTGACGTTTACGCACTCAAGTTGGCCAAGGCACATGCTCAACTCGAAGAAGTCCAATCACAGCCTTCCCCCAAAGAAGTCAAGGCCGCCCAAATTAAGGCCAAAGCTGTGGCGAAAGCGAAGCGCCCACGCCAAGGTGCGAAAATCACCAACGGCGCAACTACCTCTTCCAGCCCTCGGGTTGCAAAAGGTGGCATGGGTGACGCGCATTCATTAGACGATTTGAGAAATCTCGCTGCTCGCCGGGCCCTTCGGGTTCATGGTGGGGGCAGATAGCAAGCCGGGGGTTTCCCCCTTTCACACCACTGAGGATTCAGAAAAATGGCAATTAGCCCTGATGTAGTCGCAACCGCGTTGCAAGATCTGGCCCCCGGTTACTCGGAACTATTTACCCTCTGGCATCCGCTCATGGAGCGGGTCCTCAAGCGGGGAAATACGGATCGAGCAACCTTAAAAGGCCCTTACCGAGAGTTTGTCGTCGTCTCAGACGGCCCAGGAACCGTTACCCAGGTTCTGACAGGCTCAGAAATCATTGCCGGCGGACGCCGTCAAAATGCTCAACGAGGTGATGCTTATGCTCCTCGTATGATTTATGCATTTGACGTTCCCGGCAAGGATCTCGCTGAAGCTAATGGTGAGAACGATCTCGCCAAAATCATTAAGCGTTATCCAGAGTTGGCTCTGTCCGACTTCCACGAGCGTATCGCAGGTCAAATGGCCTCTGGTAACTCCACCACAGGTGTTGGCGGTTTCCTCACCTTGAACGGTGATCAAACCTATAATCCCCAAGGCACGAACCGCGATGGCGTGTTCGAGTATGCTGCTCCTGCCGCTCAGACCGATACCGTATTTGGTATTGCTAAAGCCGGTGCGGGTGGTCCTTCTGGTTGGTACAACCAGTATGGTCAAATCTCATCTTTCGCGACCGATGGTCGTGCGACGATGCGTCAGACTTACTATGCTGCCAGCCGTCAAGGCTCGAAGGCCAGCGGCCCTGTTGATCTGCTCCTCGGTGATGAGGCTTCGTACCTCAACTACATCGATGATCTTGATGATCAGGTCCGTGTTATGCGCGTCGAAGGCGACAAAGCTCCCAAGGCTATGCGTCAAGGAATTCCATTCCTCGAAGCAGACTTCTTCTTGGAGCAATCGATCACTGACGGTGCCGCTAACTTCACCACTGGTGGCTCCGCTAATGGCGTCATCTACATGATGAAGACTGACACTTGGCACATGTACACGCTTGGACATGATTCTGGCATGGAAACGAAAGGCGATTTCGCTATTCGTGGCCCTATCCGGATTCCTGAGCAAGACATGTGGCGTTATGAGTACGTCCTCAACATGGGTATGTACTGTGACCAACTTCGCGCTAACGGTGTTGTTACCGGTGGCGGAACCCCATAAACTTCTAAAGTCTTAAGGAGACTTATCATGGCTATTACAACTGCGGCTGGTGTTGCTTACGACACAGTCACAAACGAGAGCGGAGCCGGTCTGGACGATGCGTCTCAATTGGCTCCTCTGGGGTTCCAGTTGGTCGTTCCTACTGCGAATAATGGTGATCAGATTTGGACCTACGTCAAAGCCGCTGGCGCTTTGGGAGTGGGAGAAATCTGCCAACTCGTCAACGCAGCCGCCCAGACGGAGGTCCAACCCACAGCAGTCGCTACTCTTGTCCAAAAGGCAGGTATTGTCGGTGTTGCCCAGCACGCTATTGGAGACAATGGCTTCGGATTTATCTTGACCAAAGGTCGTGGGAATATCCGAGCAGGAAGTGCTCCAATCGGAGCAGATCGAGCTGTCACTCCCGGCGGTGCCGGTGGTGGTAACCTCGGTCGCGGACTCGATTTCGCTGCGGGTAACGTCGCCCCAGGCTGTATTATCGCCTGGTGTTCGGTGACTGGACTCGCTACTGCGCAATCGACCTGCTGGATTGATTGCGGCGGAACCTGATCCGGCTGAATCTGTAGTAAACTAAAGGTGGCACCCCCTTTCGGGGGGGTGCTTACCCTTGTAGGAGTGCGCCATGAATCTTGGAGAAATCAGAACGGCCATGTTTTCCCAGGCTGACTGGGCTCCTAAACAATCCCAAGATGCGATTGACCGGGCTAATCGGTTTATCAATCGGGCATATTCCCAGATTGCCCAAGAAGCCCCTTTCCTCTTCTTTGAGAGTCGGTTGGGTTTTGCCACACAGGCGGACGACACCCCAGATACGGATGCGATTCGAGACTTGAACCCCGCGTCCGCTGCTGATACGATCTCCCGTGTTCCCTTAGATGCTTGGGTTCTCCAGCGCGATCTCCCCACTACGACTGGAGGTCTTACTCCTTGGGACACTACGGGCACGAGCAGAGGGCGGATGCTCCTCGTGACAGACCCGAACGGAGTCCAACATCGTAGAAGAATCCGAGATATTTGGACAGATACAAATGTTCAGTACATTACACTTTATAGACCCTGGAATAATCTGACAGATACCCTAATGGACTGGCGTATCTATACGGAGGACTATTACCTCCCAGATGACGTTCAAGAGGTCACCTCCCTCAAGTTATTCGAGAATAACCAGGCATGGCCCTTGGAGATTCTCGGACAGTTAGAGGCAGAGAATCTGTCGTTTGCAGATACTCCCAGCCAAATCGCCCAAGGCACTCCACGCGCTGCCTTTCGTCGCCCTCACAAACAGATTGAATCCCCTACTTCTGCTCCAGTAGCTACTCTAATCGCGGGGGCTCCCGGAGCCTGGGTAGGACCAGAGCCAGCAGGACAGTTTGAGTATTGTTTTACCTATGCCTGGGGATATCGAGACGGGGATTTCCGAGACTTCGGCCCGGAGGGGCCCTATAGCGCAGCCCAAGCTGGGCCTTCCCGGCGAGAGCCTCTCTGGGAAAGCTCTCCGAGTCCTGTAGTTTCGATTACAACGACTCATGCCGATACGGGTGCTGCGATTGGCTTGGCCACTCCTGACATCGATTACATGCAAGGTTTTGGTCGGACAGGAGATAGGCGACATCACCACTCCGGGTGGAGAAAAAGAATCTACCGGCGTCGAGTTACAGTGTTGGCTGCTGGGTATGGAGGAGGCGGAATGGCCACTCTTCCTGGGGCCCTTGAACAGGAGACTCCAGACGCCTTCTACTTAATTGCTGACGTAGATGGATTCTTGACGACGCTTGTCGATAATGGAGCAATCCTCCCTGACTATCACCGAAGACTTCGAGAAGTAAATGGGTACCAGGCGCTTCGGATGTATCCTCGTCCTAATCGCCGTTACGAAGTAGACATCCGCTGTATCCGTCGCCCTCCTGCACTAAAAGACGATAGCGATGCCCCTCTCGTCCACCCAGACGCAATGAGCCTCGTTCTTTATCGGGCAATCGCTGCCCTTTACGAGGCACAGGGGAATATCGACCTCGCTGATCGAGCCCTTATTCGATACAAGGACCTCCTCTTTACGCTGACAAAGCGTTATGGAGACTTACGCTATCCCGGACAACTTCTTATGAAGAAGCCTGCTCGGGCTGGTAAAATCACCAATACGCGCCGAGCCTGGCGTCGTTGGTATAACCTTCCGACCTCATAGGAGAGCCCAGCATGTTGGATACAGACGATACGAAAATAGATCCCCCAAAGATTATCACAGGAGCCATTTACGAGAGGGAGCGCCCAATCGGCGGAACCGAGCAGATGGTTTGTCTTGCCCGTGTTGTAAATGAGCGCGGCACCACCACTGGGCTCTTTCGTCGCCTCGGAATCACCTTTGAGCGATTCGAAGAGATCGGAGAAGAGTTGAGTTCCTGGAAGATGATCTGGTACCCGGGAAAAGACGCCGAAGACATGAAAATGGCAAACGCGCCGAAAACCCCTACGAAGTCTAAGAAAAATCCGAAAAAGATCGTTGAAGCGAAATAGCCGGTTGGGGAGCACCAATGGCCTCTACTCGGCTTAGAATAAAATCGAATACGCTCCCTATCCGCGTTGAGTCTGGTGACCTCATTGTTCCCGAAGAAATCGGGTCCAAGATTGAGAACATGTACTTAACGATGGAGGGGACGCTCCGGTCTGTCTGGGGCCCCCTTCCATATGTTCCTGAGTATTCTACCGGGGGTCCTCTCTACGCAACTCTTTATGGAATCTTCCATGCAGTAGTTGGGGAAGACCTCAGCCGTGAGATCCTTCTTGTTCAAGAAGCAGACACCCTAAAAGTGTTCGAAGGCTGGAACGCGGGTCCTGGCGGCGGCGGAACAGTCTGGCGTAATCTAATCGCTCCAGTAGGCGCTTCAGACATCAAAGCAGAGTTTGGTGCTGATGATCGACCCCGATTCCCCACTCAGTTTGAGTCTACCCCTACAGGCGTAGTCATCATTCCCTCCGGAGATAACGCCCGCCCTTACTTCTATGATGGACGCACGATTCTTCCCCTGGGCTATACGAGTGCCCCCGGCGCTCCTGTTGGCCACGGGCCTACTACGAAAGGGGATAGGGAGTACGACCACCGAGGCGCGATTGGGATTCCAGGGGGGGTTGCGGGGTCAAAAGCCGGATTTGCTCGAATTGGTTCTGTGAGCCTTGATTCAATCGTAACTTCTGATCTGGGAAGGCTTTCTGCGGGAGCCTGGTATGGGGCATATCAGTGGATTGATATTTGGGGTAATCTCTCTCCCCTTTCGGGCAGATCGGCAGCGGTAGCCACTCCCAGTTCCCCCTCCTTGCTTGAGATTGAGGATAAAAGATATTTGCTTTTTTGGGAGGGAATAGAGCCAGGACCTGATGGGACGGTGGGGAGAGTTTTCTGTCGAACAAAAGACACCCTCAACTCGGGCACTGTAGAAATGTTTCGGGTGCCTGCTGGGATTGTGGGTAGGTCTCCCCTGAATGCTACTGCCCCAGACGTTACTGTCCAGCTTGGATTTACCTCTATTCCAGACAACATTACTACGACATTTCCGGATAATATTCCAGACGATACGCTCATCCTCCAGCCCAAAGAGGTAGTAGCTGTGTCTCCCTTTAAGCTCTATACCCTCGCCTTTGGCCGGGGCTGGGCAGCGAACTTCGCTGATGAGCCGGGGAAAATCCACCCTACGATGCCCGGACGGTGGGGGACATTCCTGGAGAATGAAGAGATCTATCCTGACCCCCGAGGCGCAGCGATTACGGGAATGCTTCAGGTCCCAGACGGTCTTCTTGCATTTACGAATACATCTACTTTCTTAGTATCGGTCTCCTATGGTGGAGAGGGTTTTCAATCGAAAACGATTCACCCTCGGATTGGGTGTGTCGCTCCCTCTTCCATATCAATGATGCCCTCCGGAGCGGCTATTTGGTTGGGGAAAGAGGGTTTTTATGCCTATAAAGAGGGCGCAATCCAGCTAATCTCCCAGGCTATCCATAAAGAAGTCGCGGAATTCAACACTGCACGGACTATCCAAGCGACAGCCGCATTCGATGTTCGGGAACAGAAATACCGCTGCTGGGTTCCAACAAACGGTTCCCGGAAGAATAATGTCTGTTGGGAATACGATGGTGAGGGCTGGGCTCGACGGACAGATGTTATGGCTTCTGCCGTTTGCGTTACTCAGGACCACCGATCATACATGCTCGCAGTGGGAGAGGCCCAAAAGAGCGGGCAGTCTTTCAATGACGGAGTATGGCTTCTTGACCACCAAGTTCAATCTTGGGAACCCCAAGCACGGGCTTCAATCATCCAGACATCCTGGATGCGAGTTCTCCGCTCGGAGGGGCGGGGGTCCCCCATGACGGTTTATTTGTGGCTCCGCGAAGCAGGCTCAGGCACACTTACTGTAGAAGTAGAGCGGGACTGGAGAGCCGGAATCGTTCAAACAACGACAGCTACTCTCCACCCTACGGATGATATCCCTCCTTTTTGGGATGTAGCTAAATGGGGAGAGTTGGACTCTTCCGGAGACCCCCTTACCTGGAAGAGCCGCCGCCCTTATTGGACTCGGGTAGATATTCATGCCCCTTCCGCTGAAGTCTTCCGTCTCAAGCTTACGAATACTGTTTCATGGGAGTTCTTGGGGCTCGCCTTTGACGAGGTGCCCAAGACGGACACGTTGAGGAGTGCCCCTAAATGAGTTGGAAATACCCACGAGCCCCGATTAAAGCCAACGCCGTTACTGACGTAGAGGACATAAACAACGCCCTCAAGCCAGCAACAGAGGAGACGTTCGGGCAATTGAATGAGCACAACTGGGCTTCTTCCACCCAGGCTGTTGCCAACGGGGGGGCTGCGATCCCGATTACTGCCATCGCAGAGGACGCCGCCTTTGTATACCACTCCGCTGGGGTATATTCTGCTTACTCAGACTTACACACCGCCCCACTGAATGTCGCAGACCAGGAAATTCAACTCTGGTCAGGCTGGGTCCCTTTAGATAATATTACCCTGGACTTTACTTGCCCCCAGACCCTCCTCTGGATCCATGGCTCTTGCCAGGTAGATCAGGCTTTAGGGGGGCTATTCGTCTCTTCGATGGTTCGATTGGCTATTCGAGTGGATGGCCAGATTCTTACCGATTCTATTACAGGGGGGGCGGAAAATGATAACGATGAGGTTTCCGGCCCTCTCTGGCTTTACCACCCCCTTTCTACCTCCTTCCTCCTTCCCGTTGTTTCTGGAACGCACAAGGTAGAACTCGTTTTCAAGACTTCTGGGGTGGGGATCGCGCCCTCGACCACCCCCGTAGTTGTAAGATCCCGAGAACTTATTTGCTTAGAGATGCGGAGATAGGATGGCTGAGATTACCTACACCCCCATTGAGGAGCCCGATGGACTAAATGCGGCTTCTCTCAACGGGCCCTTCGCCACCATTCGAGATGGAATCAATGATCTCCCAGAAGGTGCTCCTGCAACAGGGGCCTTGAATGAGAATCATCTCCCCTCGATGGTTGTTGCTCAAAACTCTGTTCGGGTTGGATCCCTCGCGAACCAACACTCTTACACTTCGGGCACCTACACCGTTATTACCCGGGGAGGAACGGACTTAGAGATTGATTTTGGATCTCCCATCTCTATTGGGACTGGGACTGGGGTGGGGGGAATCCTTGTTTTCATGGAAGTTTTCGTGGTTAGGCTCTCGGATGGAGGGGCACCCCCAGCGACTACAGCATCCGCCAAGGCTTTTTCCCGCATAGAATACGATCCTACGGGTGCTGGTGTCTTTACTGGAATTCAGCGTACTTACCGCTATATGGCAGGAGGTTTTGCGGGGTATGCAGCCTCCTTTGACGGTTCTCCCCAGCGGATCGTCATGTCTACTCAGACCCTCATTACATCCGCTGATTCCGTGGCCGTCCAGAAGATTCGTGGTTCTGTCCAGGTCACGACCCCAGGCCCAGCCCAGACTTTAGAACTCCGGGAATGCTGGCTTTCTGCTATTGTTTTGAGGTCCTCGGAGACATAATGCCGGATATTACTCTTCCCCATACTTTCATAGACACGACTGTTACCAATGCCAGCCAAATAGAAGAGAACATCTTCCGGGCAGAAGTGACCCCTCCTACTTCCCTAAGTGTCATAAACGGGCGTTTAGATAATAATAATCGTCAAGCAGGTTGGGATATTGAGCGTCAGCATATCCAACGGGGGGCCCTCTCCTCTGGTAGAACGATTGGCTCCACAACGAATCACACCTATTTCGAAGAAAACTTCAAGGGGTGGGACCCCACCACAGAGGATAAGAACAGCTACTACCAGATTATTCCGGGAGCGGCACAGACCTTCTACCTCCCCTTTACCCCCTCCCTCGTAGTGTTTACATGGTCTATCTTTTCTGGGCTCCCTGATAGCTCAGCAGTCGTCCCCTCCAGCAATGGAGTCACGAAATCTAAGCTCCGGCTTTTTATTGATGGGGCCCGAATCGGCCATAAAATTGCCCCAGAGCTTACAACCAGGGGGAGAGATGAGTTTGAATTTTCTCGCCACTGGGCAGGACACTACTTCTGGAACTCAGGGCCCGGGTTGGTGAAAGGCTGGCATTCTGCTGGTTTAGGGCTGGCTATTTCCGCTGATCTCGCTAATGTGAGAGTGAAGCGTTTCGATTACGTCTACTTTAGATAGGAGAACAGCATGGCTTTCGGTGATAACGCAAGGGCAGTAGGCAACTGGTTCAGTGATAAAGCGGCTGCTCCTGGGTTCGGATCTTATGCAAGGCATCTACAGGATAGCGCGAAGAAACTCCGCGAAGGAGACCTGGGAGCTTTTGGTCCAGGAAAAGGCTGGGAACAGGCCCAGAAAGCTACAATGGGCTCGGACATTCACAAGCAGGTAGATGCCGCTTCCGAGAACCTCTTAGAGGGGATGGCTGCTCAGGGCGGAGCTAACCCCCAGGGTAATGCTTTCAAGATGGCCGGAACTGTCGCGGGCGAGGCTGCTGAAGCGGCTGCTAAGGGTGGATTAGAGGTTGGAAAGCAGGCTGTAGACATCGCGATGGCCAATAAGGCGCAGGCCCAAAAGTCCCTCCAAGAAGAGCGCATGGCGAACAAACAGATGATCTCGGATGTGCTCGGGGGCGTGGACGACAATTTAGACAAGGCTATTGCTAAGGGAAAGGTCGTGGGCGCAAAAGGGGGGGTCCAAAAACTTACTGGAAAGGCGCTCCAGGTCGCCCTCATGGCAGCAAGGCTTGGGCTCGTCTGCTGGGTCGCCCGAGAAGTTCTTCCAAGCCGCTGGAAAGATTGCCGTACCTATATTCTTTTCGGTTCTCCCCGCTGGTTCTGCAAGTGGTATTCCGAGAATGGAGAACGGGCCGCCGAATGGCTTCGTGCTCACCCCTGGGCAAAAGTGCCTCTTCGTCCTCTGTTCCGATACTTCGCTTGGCGAGGACGAAAGATGGCTGCCCAGAATCCTGAGCTTATTAAACTTCAATCGCATCTCGCGTAGGATTTCTCATGCCCGAATCACGTTATGACCGGAATGTTAGCCAGGGCCTTCGCTCTGGGATTGACCGATACCTCACTGAAAATGACCGCGCTATGGCGGAAAAGTGGGGAGAGCGGGCTCCTCGTCCACCTCGGATACGCGTGACCGATGCGGATAAGGCAGACCTTGAGCTTAGTACAATAGGTGCCCTCACGAAACTCCAAGAGGCAACTGCTAAACGATTGAAGGGAGAGTCTCTCACCATGAAGGAGAGGAATGCCGTTCAAACTGAGATCAATAAAATAATAGCAGGAATGCTGTCTACTGAGACGACCTCGCTGGGGGGCCAAAATAGGGGCCGTATTACCAGCGCGGGAAATCGGGAAACGAGGTACCTGGACCGTGGTCTTGAGGAAGTTCGGAGCGTCAGCCAGTTAAATCCTTTAGAGCCTAAACTCCAGACGGAGATCTCAGGGGCCGCCATCCACTATGCGACTCAGGACGATTCCGCGTTCATTATGGCTTTGGTGAAGAATCAAGCGGCTATCCGAGAGAACTGGCCTGGGGTTATCGCTGAGATCTCTCTGGACACAGGGGATTCCCCTGAACAAGTCATGGCGAATATCGAAAGAGCGACGATGCACGCTAACGACCAAGCACTTCAGGACTCGTTTCGAGACTATCGTCGGAGATCCGAGAACGCATTCGACAACGCCGACCGGGCCTTCATGGAGGCAGAGAGGGCGCACGATGAGGGATCTCGACTTATTGGGATGTCCGGCGCGGGCCGATCATTCATACAGGATCTACGCGCCCAAGCGCGTGGGGGGACCCCCGAAGAGATATCCAGGGCGCTGGGGGTTGAGCTTTCGCCCGGGATGCCTGAAGACGAGATTGTAAGCCAGGCACGCGGGATCGCAGATGGTTTGATTAAGCGGATTGAAGGCATGGCCAATGACCTTACCGGGGAAGAGATCTACGATCTGCTCCTCCGAGGGGGGGAGTTAGAGGACTTTATTAAGGCACAGGGTCTTGATCCAGCAGGGATGAGTGTCGGCCAGAAACGAGAAATCCTTGATGCCACGATCCATAAAGGAGCGAAAGACGCGCGACAAAAGGGGATGTACACCCGAACCCTCGCGGCATTTGATGCTTTCTCCGATATGATTCCAGGGGGAGAAGAACCCGATCCTGCTGATCTGCTGGAATCCCTCCTCTATTCCACCCTCCACCCGGCCAAGATTATCCGAGAGGCAATCCGTCGTCGTCCCGGATTTCTTTTCAAGAAAGAAGGCAAAGAAGACGCACAGTGGTTCAAGAAAAAGGAAGGAGAGGAAGATGCGGCTGAGCCCAGAGCCGTCACCCGCCTTGAAGACGAACGAATTGATGACACCCGGCCCACGCCTAATCTTGAGGTTGTTGGGATGGAGGGGCTCGAAGGCGACCACCCATACCAAGACATAACGAAACTCCAGGGAAAAGAAGAGCGGGATGCTTATGTTGCGGGGGGCCGTGGCCTACCCCAAGCCCCCGGAGAAGAGGCTGCGCCAGGAGCACAGCCTTTCCTCACTCCCGAAGGGCGCACTGAACAACTTAGGGCAGGCGGAGCGACGACTGTTGTTCCTTCTCCCGCTGGAGATGATTTTGGTCCCTATGCCGAGTGGGAGGACGGGACCGTTGGTTTCATTCACCCAGAAACCGGCCAACTTGTCCGAGTAGGCAGCGGCGAGCGTGGATTCGAGGCTATTGCCCAGGATATTTTCGGGTACACGCCCGAGGAGCTTGCCGGAGATCCTCAAGCACCAGCCGGGCAGCCGGGGGTGCAGGGGGCAGACCCGGGAACAGTGGGCGGAATTGTTGGGAATATCCTCGGAGGCAGAGCCGGAGAAGAGGCTCCTCCCCCGGTAGAGGA
>Ga0098052_1000524_pt1 | contig 24340 bp, 32 predicted proteins | sample 15_taG_FD_81591 | JGI IMG/M metagenome (GOLD analysis project Ga0098052, IMG submission 81591) | Marine viral communities from the Subarctic Pacific Ocean - 15_ETSP_OMZ_AT15312 metaG | ecosystem: Environmental > Aquatic > Marine > Oceanic | place: Pacific Ocean | collected 2015-01-18
AACCACTCTCCTGGGCTGACACTGTAGAACCAAACGAGCCTTGGGAGGACTTTTTCAAGTTCGCCGTACTCTCCTCGACCTTTTGAGGTACGGTTGTCATAAAAGTTTCTATTATTTGAATCTTAGCCATATAATTTACGGCGTTCATAATATTCTTAGGCACTCCTGGCAATATCTTTTCGCAGAATACGTCGAGGCTTTCCTCCATGGACGTTATCTGATCTTTTGATAATTTTGCCGTGCTTAGATCTTTGAATTTATCAAAGGTGTTTGCGAATTTCTGCAATTCAAAGAAATCTTGAAACTTTAAACTGTCGTAAGATTTCATTTCATATCTTTCGCCGTCAATGTCTATAGGTATTCCTTCAGATGTTTTTGTGCTTATTTTTAACATGGCTATAACTCCTTTTCGTTTTTGCCTACTATATTTAATTTGATTCCGAACCCTGACAAGTCGTGGCGTAAAGTTTCTAAATCTTGCATTAGATTTTTTGCTTTACGCCTGTGGTAACGCTCCTGTTTTTTATGATCACGAGCTTCATTATAAAGGCTTTCTACAACCTTGATAATATGTACCGAGCTTTCCGACTTGTTAATCATTATCCAGTTGGTTCTGCCGACTGCATAGCCCAAAGACCATACTGCTGATCTGCGCTTGCGCTTGTGTCCTGTAACGCCCTTAATGTGAACGATACCCCAGCTACGTCGCCTCTTTGGAAAACAACTTCTGGGTCACTACTCATATATACCTTTCTTAGGAATAGATGAGAATTACCTGCCGCAAGTTCGGCTGAACTTGGTATAGCCACTAAAATTGACCATAACTTTGCTTCGCCTTTTTCGTCGCCAAGCCAAACTCTTTTGTAACCACCACTAGACGAACCTGCCGCCGTGGTAGTTGTAGTCCCGTATTTATTTGCGCCCGCCATAAATTCATTTACTTTTCCAGAGCTTCCCATATCGTGTATGGTAAATTCTACTTCGAAAGTTTCTTGATCTATAAGCGCTTTTACTGGACCTGTTGTACCGTCTGTCCTTATTTCATTGAATGTAGTTAATTTTCTCAAAGTAACTCCACCAGTTCCAATGTCCTCTTTACCAGCACTTCCTAATTTGAAGCCACCCGTCCATGACAATCCATCTGGATCGCCATCAATGTCTGGTAGTTCGCCACCACTACCATAAGGTGCGAGGTAAACAGTACAAGGACCTGTCATAAAGGTTATAGGTGCATTTGCCATAATTTTCTCCTTATGTACTCATGTTTACTAAGTTATAACGAATAACATACGATGCCTGAACAAAGGGGAAGGTCGTGTCTGGTTCTCTTAAACCAAGCGGCCCACCTTCTAGTTCTGCATTATACAAGCGTGTGTCGTTCGCATCTTTGTTTACCATTGAACTTGTGAGGGCATCGTCTATTACAATGTGAACGTCCATTGCTTGTTTCGGCGTTTCGCCATAAGCTCTAACGTCTAAACGAACTCCCCTATAGTTGGTAAAACCTACTGTGCCAAGTCCTCCAGTTGTAGCCAAAACTGCCGCCTTTTGTGGCATGGCAGATACTTGGCTTCCCGGAATCTCTTGACCAAATATTCTTGTTGATGTGTGATCGGTAACTGCCGTAACAGTTTTTAAATATGTAATTACTGCACTTAATGGGTCTTGGCTCATCTGTTACCCCCTCGTGCGAAGGCTTTTATATGATCGTCTAACTTTGGATATTCTTTATCGGCACTTGGTCTTAGGTATGGTTGTGCGTCCATATTAGATGTCCCTATTTCGACCCACAATGCATAATTAACATCTGCTGACCCCCACGTACCACTTACTGTTCCCTGTGCGTCTGTGGACGGAAATTTAATGATTTTAATGCTATTCCTAAGTGTCCCGGTATCAACAGGCACTACCCTCTTTGCTTGGACTACGCAATCTGCCATTGTTTTAGTCATCCCTTTTATTATGGAAGAGTTATATTGGTCAATGACTTGGTCGCCATTCCAATTAACTTCAAAGCTCCCCATTGCGTCAGGCATTATGTTTCACTCAACTTTCTGATTGTTAATAATTTGTGTGTTGGTCGTGTAACCATTCCCAGTATTTCAAAAGTACCAGAAACAACTGACGTGCCTTGACCTTTGCCCACGATACTGTCGATACGGTCACTCGTAAGAATGTTTTGCGTGAATGGAATAATAAGTTTAGCAATTGTGCCACGATAATTTATTTCTCCAGTTACTTCTGCGCCAGCGTCCTCATAATAACGACAAGCGACTCCACTTGATCTAACTGCCCCACTGAAGGAAGCATTATGTCCATAGGTATCTGCCGTGCTGGTATCATCTTCAATTATTCTACATTCGTGAATAAGTCTTTGGGTTGCTATCTGTCTTACTGCCATAATTCTTTAGCCCTCATGCGAACACAAAGCCTGTGTTATCAAGTGTTCCTAATATCCTTCGCCTTTCTTTTTCATAGTCAGGATAACTGGCACTAATTTCGCCGATTGTTTCTGATGTTACTGCGTTATAACTTAAAGCTAATTTCACTAGGTCAATCAGAACTCGGCGGCGACTCGCTCTATCGTCATAAGGTGCATAAGTAACCGTGACTATATCTTTCCAGTGAGTTCTTGCGTTATCCCCAGTCGCTAATCTTCTAAGTTGTTTACCGTTCCAAAGTTCGTAATCATTTGCACTAAGGGTGGTATCGGTAGTTCCATATCTCGTTGAAACGGTTTCCACTACTGAAGTTACGCTTGCCACTTCCCTTGCTAAATTTATAAAACTTGCCCCTAGTGGTGTAAATTTTTCACTGACACTGGCGGCCGAACTATCGGAACTTGCGTGCGCACCATGTATTTTTACCATGGACTCCTCTTCGGCATCCATGATTCTTTGAAGGCTTGCAGTTGCCAAGTCTGTTTCGACGTGCGTAAGCATTTCAGTTGTCGTCATAAGATTTGCTGAATATTCAGTTGGCACTTACTTTCTCCTATCCGATTGTTTCAATATCATTCATGTCGTCGAAGTAGTGAATATTTACAACTCCACTTGTGCTGGTGTCCCTAATAAAACTCGCATTAGAAATACTTTCTCTACCTGTAACTCTATGAACTTTATCTTTCTTTAATAAAATTCCGTTGGTTGCAGTAGCAGTTGTGCCATCAGTAGTTATTCTAATGTCTGCCGTTTCTAAACTAAATACTGCTTTAGTGGCTTCAATTCCTGACGGTACGGTAAACCCTAGGGCCGTATCTGCGACGGTTAGGTTTAGTTGTTTTTTAATTGCCATGAGATTCTCCTATAAGTTTCTATCTAATTGTTTTCGTAATTGATTAATGGGTTTCCATTTTGTGGACTTTTAGGTGGTCTGCCACGTTTCTTTTTAGAGCCAGGAGAAGGAATTGCCTTGTCCTCCACTATTTTTTCCTCCGTTATGGTAAGCCCGGATTGGTCGTCAGATTCTTTTTCTTTCGATTGAGATTCTTTTTCGTCGTCATTTATTGTGTCATCTCTGCTTGCAGAGCTAGAATCCCCAGATGAATCCAAACCATATTTTTTAGCTTCAGGTTCATCTAAAGTTCCACCCTCGCCAACAAGCAACGAAACGCCTTTTAGTTCGTCGTCAGTAACTTTGCCGTCGGCGTCTAAATATAAGCGCTTTTTACTTATGTACTCCATATGTAATGTGTCCTCCTGTCATAGGCGAGGTGCAAGCGTCCCTTCAAACACCTCGCCATAGACTATTCAATTGTTTTCTTAATCAATACTTAAATCGATTAACTGGTAGTCGGTTGCCACGGCGGCAATTCCAATTGCAGTTCCTATCGGTTCTGTGTCTTGGTTTGCTGATGTGTCGAATAAGTCTGCTCCACCGCTTTCGCCTGAAGCTTGGCTTACTTTCATACCGTCGCCAACTACTCCTACTGCCGCCCCAGCCAAAACTGCCGCATACCCACTGGTTTGTAACCAGAAATAGTAATTCGCAGTAATCGGCATTGTGCTTACGCCTAGAGGTCTGCCCAGTCTAGTTCCGTCGCCATCAATGATTGCGACATTATAGTACGGGTTATAAACAAGACCCACTAAGCTACCAGTAGTTGTAGCAGTTGCAGTTCCTTGTGATTCATCTAATGTGAATACACAGGTTGCGTCGTCCGAAGCGTCATGGGCTGGGTGGGATTTTATTCTATACATCTCACCTTGCCCTCCTCCGTCATTTATGTAGATGTAGCCATCTGCATATTGGTTTTCAGTTAAGTCGGTTGTTGGTACTTCTAAACTTAAGGTGGTGCTACCAGCAGAAGTTGAGCCCGTGCATGGAACGTCCATATCGTGCGCTCCCACCATTGCTTCCCCTTCTACTATCTGCCCACCTGTAGTTATTGCCGCCGAAGAGTTCTTAGCGTACCTGAATTTTCTACCATCTGGTGTCATTCCAATAGTACCTAATGCAAACTCCTGGGCCGCTGTTTCTACTTTTTCATCCCCGAAATTCAGGTTCTGAATAAAACCAGCACCAGCACCTCGGATTGAATTAATTTCGGTAGTTTTAATTACTGCCATTTAATTTATCCTCCTTCTTATATACCAGTTACGGTACAGAATGCTGTTGCCCTGTAAACTGCTAAGGCGGCTCTCATGTCTGCCCTAACTGCTTGCTTGCCTTTTATAAAGTAGTCACTGTGACTGTTTGAAACTTGAATCTCCACGCCTCTTCTTAACCAAAGTTGCGAGTACCCTCTAAACGCTCCAACCAATCCTGTGTTTTCGGTTTCACTTGTAGTTTGAACTACTGGAAGTCCCCAAATTCTTTCAGGACCTGCGTCAGCCGGGTTACCCCAGATGTATAGTCCGTCAGATGTTTGAAGCAATCTTATAGACTGCCAATCGTTAGGGTGCAAAATCACAGTGTCTGGTTCTGCCGCCCCTGTAGTTCTTACGGTAGTAATTGCTTTGTGTATAGCGTCAGGCGTTGAATCCGAACCTTTGGCTTGTGTAGAAATACCAGAAGTATTTAGTACACCTCTAAGGTTTGGAGCTGATCCGTTCCCAGCTAATAATTGCTGGTCTAATCTTTGCTGAAGCATGAATCCAAGTCTGTTATCAATGTAACTAGATACTTGGGCTACGTCCTCAAGTTGTTCGTCAGTCACTGGCAAGAATACTGCCACCTTTCTAACTGTGCTTGAAGTTTCGGTTAACGCTAAAGCGGCCTCACCGTACTGCGCCGCCTCTGCGGCTTCTGCCGCATTGTTTGTTAGTGTGCTTTCTAGCATCCATGTTACTGCAGAATTTGTAGTAGTCCCTGAAGGTATTACATCTGCAACTCTTAATGGAAACTGTGCCGAATCAATTGTCAGACCAGTTCTCACTGTAGGTGGAGCCCACCCAGCAGATGTTGTAAAGTCTGTTTTGATTAGAACGTTCGGGTCGAGGTCTAATGTAGTGGCTTCGCCCACACCTCCACTTATTGAGGAGTATGCTTTTGAATCTACGAACATTTGACCAACCGATTTATGACCAACTGGCTCAACATCTGGTTGAACCATTTTGATTTCTGGTTGTGCCTTTTCAGCTTCGTAGTTTCTTATTTTTTCGTCAATTTTATTGACATCTTTTAGTTCTTCTATTTGTTTAACAACGTCATCGAGTTCTTTAGATTGTTTCTGTACAAACTCAACTTTTGTAGCATTGTCGCCTTCGACGTGCTTAACTTTAGAAAAGTCTCTTTCAGTTCCAGCTTCATCTAAAACGATTTTAATTTCGTCCCTTAGATAATCAGCTCTCCCTGTAAGCTTTTTCAACTTTGCATTAGTTGTATCGCTCATGAATCCCTCCTTTTTAGGTCATTCATTTTTAGGTTGTTTTTTATTAAGTCATGTTGTAGTTGATCCACAACATTTCCGTAGTCGTCCGACTTGCCCTCTAGTAGCTGGTCAAATTTAGATTTGAGTTTTGCCACCCTATCTGCTATTTGAGCTATGCTTTCCAAAGATTGCTCGCCGATTTGTCTACCTTCTTTTGCTCTTAGGTCTGCAAGAGATCTAGAACGTTCAACCAAAGCGTCGACGGTATCAAGAACCTCGGTGCAATGATCAGCAAAAGTTTTATTGTTTGCGTGTTTGATTGCTACTGTTTCAGTTAATGGATTCGCACCTCGTAGCACAGGCGAAACCTCGAATATATCTACTTTAGTTATTTCTCTGGTTTTTCTGCCGTTATATAGTTCTGGGTCGGCATCATTCATTTCTTGCGCAATAAAACCCCATGACCATTCTTGATCTTGCCCCATATTTCTTACGGTTTTATATGCTTCGTTGCCAGCTTGGGTGTCCATAAAGAATTTACCCTTTAGTGTGGCTTTATTAGAATCGACAAAGACTTGACCTTTGCCTACAGTCTTGCTCCAGTCGTGTCCCCACGCAATTGCCACCTTTGATTCGTTTGCGATTGCGTTAGGCATGATAACGTCGCCGTCATGATCCCGAACACCAAAGACAGAAAATACTGCTTCTATCTCACCTGTAGGTTGCCCGTCTGTGCCGTCTTTAAATATTATTTCTGGTTTTTGTAATGACTTGCTCTCAAGATTGCCGTCCATTTAAAACTCCTATGTTTATTAATGGGTACACAAAGCAAGGTACACGATATGCTTTTTATAATAACACGTTTTTATTCGGCTTGCTTTACGACAATTTGCTTGCACCTTTGACACTTTAATGACCAAGGACGAGTAACCTCATATGCCAACATTTTATTACAATATGGACAACGTGGCTCTTTGTCGGTCATTTTGCTTCCCTTTTCGGCCGCAAACCAGGCTCTTTATCTGACGACGAAGGGGCTTCTGGTAGTTCTTTTTTGGTAGCTTCATTTGACGACGAAGAGCTAACTTCCCCCGGTTTTAGGTTTGGCGGCAGGTTCCTCCTAGGAGATTCCCAGTCGTCAGGGTCAGCGGGTAATTCTCCTGGTAGATAATTCAGGGGATCAATCGACCTCCATGATTCGCACCAGTAATTTATCGCTACAAATTCAAGCCATTTGTGACAATATCCTCCGTCCATAAAATAACAATTTCCACACCTCTGCCCTCCTGGCACTGAAACGCCTAAATCGTTTGGTGCAGTTGCTGGCACATAACTATTTGGCAAATTGCCATATCTATAAAAGGAAGGTTGCGTCATCTTATTGCTGAATCTAATGCATCTAATGTCTTTTCTATATAATTCAACTTAGTGGATGTTACGTCTAGTAATCCTCTTAATTCAATAATCCCTGTTACACCTGAGTTTTGCTTAACTTCTTTCACTTCGGCTTGGAGGATTTCAATATCCTGTTGCATTGTGGCTATGTTGGTTTGCAAAGTAACATAAGTACCTATGATTGCTACTAATGTGGTCAATACGAATAATACTGAGCCGAATGTGATATTGTATTTAGTTTTTCCTATTTGTACGTCCATAATTTCTCCTACGTAATGTTTAATGGTAACCCGGGTTCATCAGGCGTCTGCACAATTGGCTCCCAGTCTAATGTCCCGTTAGGGTGTTCCAATGATGTTTCACTCATTGAATCCTCTAGTGTGAATATCTTGCCGTCCCTATCTAAGCAAATGTCATCTGTGTCGCCGCCGACCCCGTCAATCGCCCTAACTAATTCAACAAGTCCAGACGCACGGTAACCTTCAATAGTAGAAGTTCTTTGTGCGTGGTGTGTTTCAGTTTTGGCAATCATCAATGATCGATAAGCTTTTGCCCTATCTATTCCTTCATTTTCTGCCAGTCGTGTAAACCTTCCTACTGGAACTGTGCTTCTAATCTTTCTAGCGATTTCTTTAGGGTTTGCACCTTCCTCACGTCCCTGTCTAATTGCTTCTCTTGTAGCTCTTTTTGCCTGTGCATTAAAATCTACTAACCCAGCCCTTCTGCCGCCACTAGATAATACGGCTTGCCCTATTGCGTCCTCCTCATTGAATACAACACCAACACCAACACGATCACTTACTGCCCCGAATGTCCTTCTGGCTATATTGCCATAAGCCTTTTGGTATATTAGTTCGATTCTTTGTTTGCTTGGTGCGTTAAGTTCTGGAGTCGCTAGCAATGTAGTAACCAAGACATCTAGATTTTCCTCCCCTATATCCCCTATTATTTCTACAGGGTCATCTTTTACTTCTACTGTTATCTCGTCGTCATAATGCTTCGCAAATCTTTCGACATGGGCCAAATATGCTTTAGCAATGTCCCGACCTTGCCTTTCAAATTCTTTTAGTAATTCCTTGGCAAATGTAGATTCAACTTCTAATAAGTCATCTTGAAGCTTTTCCTGGAATTGGCTTCTAGTAAGTTCTGATTCTTTTTTCATCAGATATTTATAGTTCTTTTTTAGTTGATCGCTAGGAATAACGCTACCGAATCTCAATCCTTGGTGGAGCTTAGATTGTCCTACATCTGACGACAACGCCATTAACCCTGACGATTGGCCGCCTGAACCACCTACCTGTGGCGCACGTTCAAACCTTCCAACTTCATTTGCGTTCGTAGGTGCTAAGAATATTTCATCTGTTTCCTCGTAGCTCAAACCGCTTTGTTGTCTGGCTTCAGCACGTGTTATAATTCCTGACTTATACAAATTGGTTATTCTATTGGCGTTCGATACTTGGTCATCTTGTAAGACTCTAATCATTCTATTATCAAAAGCGAACTGTCCCATTTCTTGAAATTCATTTAAGAATTGTGTAGTTAGGTCGGTTGCAATTAATCTTTGCAAAGGTATAACCCCAGACTCATAAGCCATTTCACGTGCTTCGGACATATTAGAAAATGTAGCCCTATCAAGCCCTGCACCAAGCCCAGCAACAATTGCTGGAATACCTAACACAGAAGCGACTCGCTCCTCTGGTATTCGTCTAACGTCACGTAGGTTCATTTCGGAAGGACTAAATGATAACTTCATAATATCAAGTGGCATATTAGATACGAAAGGTTCGCCCCTTCTATCGCCTGTGAATCTTTCTTTAAATTTTCGTTTCATGGTTTCGGCCGCCTCACGACTTAAACCACTTAGCGATTCACGTGGGGTCATGAATAGTCCAGCAACTCCCATATTCTTTAGTAGACTCGCTGAATAATTCGCCGCCTCGTCGTCAGTAAATATTTCACGAAGTACTGAACCCAAAGGGGATAAACCTTTTCTCACATTCTCTGGGTCTATTCCATATCTAAAATGTATGACGTCATCAACTTCTAATCTTATCGATTGACCGAAAGGTTTATATTCATAGTAAGTTACATATTCTGTTGTTGTATCTTTAGGAGCTCTGGGTTGTATTAATTTTGATGGTGTATACCAAAGCTCAATGGTCTGACCACTAGCATTTTTAATTTTCGTGATGTAGGCATTGCCTGTTGTTAAGTAGTCGGTTATGACTCCCATTAGCAAGATCGAACCAGAATAAAACTGGTTAGGGTTTTTCAATAGATTGACTGCTTTATTGTCGTAGTCATATTGAGTATTGCCATTTTCATCTACTGTTTCTACGAACAATGGAGCTTCTGGAAAAACACGCATAAACCAATGCACACACGCCGCCACGGCAGAATTTAACATTGGCGCAACTTGATTACCATAATCAAATTGACTATTAGGCATGAGGAGTCTGTCGACTCCAGAATATGATTCTCTTGCCCATTGCATAGCACCTAACTCTTTTACATCTACAAAGTCATCTGCTTCTGCAGTTCTTATTCCCTTTATTGCGTTTTGGATTCTATCTAAAAAACTCATTACCATACCTCCAGTATCTTTTCTACGACCGAATATGTCATCGCTAATGCGTCTGCTTCGTCAGGACTTCGCTTGCCCTTTTTACGTAGAATATCTTTGCTTTCTAATTTGATTCGGCGATCTCCCTCAATTGTATATTGTCTGCTTGCAAGTTGAGCTACCAAACGCTCCAGCGTGTCGTCATTTACAGAACCACACCCAGTAGCAGTTTGTTTACATTTACAATTCGGAAACTGTGGACAGGAAAGTCCTATGTCAAGGTCGTCGTCTAATAACGCTTCTCTAATACTATACCACGCCTCGGCGTTTCTATCTTTGAACCGTTCGGTATCTATTGCCCTACTGCCGCCTTTGAACTCCTGAAGTTCATATGAATATGTGCTAGTCGCTAAAGCGTCATAGACTCCAGCTCCTATTCCTACTGAATCAATAACACAATAGCCTCGCTCCTCTTCAGTTGTCGGATTGTCTAGCATGTAACGTCCTAGGAATCCAGCAATCTGTTGTGTGTCATAGCCCTGAACTGACCAGATAATTCTGGCTTGACCTCCTTGGCGCCTCACGACTACGGTTTTATCACTACCCTCACGGGCTACGTCAACTCCTAGTGTTACGGTTTTGTCTTTGGCTTCTATCTGACGACCAATCGCACTCCTGGCCAAGTTCAATGGAATCAGCGTGTCATCTAGTGATTCAGGGAACTTACCAAGTATTGAACCAATATACATAGGATTGTCCTCGCCTAATTCTAACTTCCTTCTTTCGACCTGTGTGTAAGTAACAAGCCCCGGAACGTCATCGCTTTGGTTTTGGACATTTGGAGTATCAAATGCACTGATCTCAATAGTTTTCCATAGGTCACGTTCGCTATGGTGTGATTCATAGAACTTACCCGAATTGGTAAATGGGTTACCAGTCATTAACACTCGGCTAGGATTCAATCTCATCCCAGCGTCAATATGCGAATCTTCTACTGCGTGCGCTTCTGTAATAACTAACAATAGCTTTGGACTATGATACCCCTGAATATTAAATTCTGAATCCGTTGCGAATCCAACTGCAAAGCGCCTGTCATTGATCTCCCAACGTGGAACTTTAGCCATTGTGCCTCCTAATGGTTTGCCGTTGTTAATGGCGGCAGAGAAGCCAACCCGAACTTCCTTCCATACTACGTCCTGAACTTGTCTATGCGTTGGCGCTAAGACTACGACGATTGCCTCTGGATTAATACAAAGCCACCATAGAATCGCCCTTGCGGCAGTCCAATCCTTCCCCGTACCGTTCGCACCAACTACCGACACGAATGGTTCAGACTTTATACTACGTAATATTTCGCCTTGCTTTCTAAACAAAGGCTCTTGTAGTACGTGTTGCACAAAGTAAACTGGGTCAGCCCACTTTTTAACTGTTTCCGTTGCGTCCGTTCTCGTGACCATTCTTGCTTTTTGAGCTACTGCCCTCTCCTATAAATTTAATCTCTTGTTCCGTTAGGTTTGGAAGTTCCAAGATATTTGTTGATTCTGGTAACTGTTCTCTTGCGTCGTCAATTATCGAACTAACGGTAACCACATTAACCTGTACTTGTTGTGCTTTTTCGAAGTTGTGCCACCCAGGGACATCAGAGGTTTCCCTCATTATTGGCGATCTAGTGGCAAAGAATCTTGGGTCTTGCTCGGCTAGTGTAAGTTCTACTCTTGCACGCATTAAAACCTTCGCACGTGTAATTGCCTCGCAAAACTCGTAAAACAATCCCTTAACCTCTTCCTTCCCTTTGTTAACCCACCTGTAATATGTAGCCGGGTTTATCCCCTCCACTTGGGCCGCAACCTCTGGAGTTACTCCAGTACTTATATGCCCAGCAATATTGTCTATTAAATCTCTACTTATCTTTGACGGTCTTGCCATTATAGTTCTTTATTAGTTTGGGTTCATTTCCAGTTAGGCGTTTATATCTTTCAATTGTTACTTGTGCAAACTTAGGATCTATCTCCATTCCTAAGCATTTTCTATTCTTTTCCTCGCAAGCAATTAAGGTACTTCCAGACCCCATGAAAAGGTCTAGCACTATATCGCCAGCGTCTGTGCTATTGTCCATGAGTTGCTTAAGTAGGTTCACTGGCTTGGCGGCATTATGTTCACGGTCTGACCCTGACGCCCTCAATTCAGTTATGTGGTTAGGTTTGTGTACGGGTTTTTGTCCAGCTTTTCTTTGTCCCATCACTTTTTGGGGAGGCAGTTTACTCGCAAAGTAGACTAATTCATAAGTGTTTGTGTAATTAGCACCGAGACCGCCTCCACCTTTATACCACACAATAAGATTTTTGCTTACTATTTTTACCTGTTTAGACATTTCCCACCAACTTGGATATGACCTCCAATCGCAGAAAATATAGATGTGGCTATACATTGCGCAGACTTGTTCACATACTGATAAGACATCACGGAAGAAAGGTCTAACTATCTTGTCGTCAGTTATATCTGAACTTAATCCAGAGCTTGAACCATAGATTGCATAGGGTGGGTCGGTAAGCACTAAGTCAACTGTTTCCTCGCCAGTTAATATAAGTACGTCGTCAACGTTAGTAGAATCGCCACAGAACAGTTTATGTTCGCCTAACCCCCATAGGTCGCCTTTCTTTACATAAACCTCATCTGGCGTTGTTGGAACATCTGGGATCAGTTCTGTTATACCTTTTTTAAGTATGGCAGTTTTTTCGTCTGCGCCGTATCTGTCTTGGACTTCATCAAGCAGTCCCTTAATTCTGGTATTGTCAAAACTGTTTGCGCTTATTAGCTCTGTAAGCTTTTGTTTGGATATATTGGCGTCACGTGTCCCTTCTGCCCCAGCAAAGGAGCTTAATGGGTCAAGTGTAGCGAGGACAATATCAGCCTCTTCAGGGCTTAAATCCAGGACTCCAACTGGGATGTCCTCTTCGTCGTTAGTTATTGACCAACGAGCTTCGCCGTCAATTAGTATATATTTACCGACTTTTTCTGCGTCTTTTATTACAAGTACTTCGTCTACAAAGCCGACAGTATCAATAACTGCCCTCAGTTGCTTCAGTTGTTTTTTGTTATGATATCGCCAATTCTTACTATTAGGTTGGATATCTTTACGCTTCAACGTCACGTGTTCAGCAATCCGATTTTTCATATTTTAAGTGTAACAAAGTTTTTATATGGGTGTTTTTACTGACGCCAAGGCGGCACCCTGACGGGCTCAAAGCGGGCTCAAAGCGGGCTCAAAGCGGGCTCAAAGCGGGCTTGAAGTCAGGGAAGATCAGGGGAAGATCAGGCGCCCGGGGCTCCCAGCGGCCCCCAGGGATCTTGCCGCAAAGCGCAGTTTTAGGTTCAATACTGGGCATTTTAGGTTTAACCCTTCCACTTTGCGACCTGTTTATTCCTCAATTCTTGCCTGGTTTGCGCCCCTTCGTCGTCAATTTTCTGACGACAACACTGGTCTTTTTGACCACAGGGGACGTTCGCATGCAGAGCTAAAAGAACCTTTTTGAACCTAAAAACAGGCTCAAAGCGGGATAAAGCGGGTGGGAGTCTGTGCTGCCACTGCGCTGGAGTTGCCTGACGAGCTCAGTTTTTGAACCTAAAATATCTTTATTTAGGTTGGAATATGGATTCAAATCCCCAGCGAAATAGTGGGCAATTCGTCATAATATCTGACGACAAAGCGATCTGCTCACCTGGCAAAGCAATTATCCCTGAGTTTGGTTTGGCGGCAGGATTCGGTGGAGGTCGGTTTACTTTGCGTTGCTGTTTCAACCGACCCTTCGAGGTAAGCATGAACCTCTACCGAATGGGGATTAACACCCATGATATAAGCCCCCGGTAGTCCACGAAAAACTGTATTGGTTTCCTTGGAGGCGTCCCACCGAGGGCAATTTAGATAAGCTGGGCAATTCTTCATATCGGGAACTAATGAGAAACCAAAATATGGCGACCTCTTTGAAGGCTAATTAAGACAATTTGTCCTTTTAGAGGATTTAGTCCCCGAACCACCCAGCACTTTTATATTACCTATTTGCGTAATTATTGCAAATGACCTGTTCCTATTTTCACAGGTATGAATTGTGTTACACTCCAATAAGCAAATCTCCTAAACTTTGCTAACATAAGATAATGCCCTTGAACGATTGCTCGAACAAGGGCATTTTAGGTGAAGGGAGTTTTTATATAGGCAAGTCGTTTGGTTTTTGGTTTTTGTTCCTTGCCATTCGAATCGGTCGCAGTGGTTTTACTGGGGTTAACAATCTCTTGGGGTAAATTTCTTTAACCATTCGGATTGCTTCCCGAATATCTTCTCTCTTATGTGTCATTTCGCCTCCTTTGACCTTTTAACATAAAGCTTCTGGGTTTTTGTTACAAGTACCCTTTATCCCGTTTTTCGGGTTCTTTTAGCTCAAAATGCATAATTCTGGGTTCATATAAGCCCCATACACGGGCTTTTTGTGTGTCGAGGGTAGTTTGATACCCTACTTTCTGAACCTAAATACAGAACGCTAATATTCTCAATTCATGCAATTTAAACTGTCCTCCGAATTGTTTGATACATTCTCAAAGTTTTTCCTTAGTGTCCTTCCATTGAAGTATGCTATAAACAGTTAACTTGTCCCAGTTGTCACTCCAGCGTGCGCCTTCCCAAACATGGACGCTGATCCAGTCACTTGTTGAATCCTCGGCGAAACATGGGCCATACCAGCGAATTTGCTTGTCGTCGTCATAAACAAGTCCGTTCATAATATCCTCAACACCCTTGATTAAGTTAGACATATCCCAGTCCATTATGCCTTTTACTTGTCTGCCATCAACTTTGCCCTTCTTTGTGCGCTTGGCGTTTGGCGGCGCCTGACGTTTTGCCCCAAAACCAAATGCTATTCCTAATTGCATATCTTTACCGAACACGGGCAGTTCTTTGTAATGGGCCAGGAGAGCAGATGTTAATATTTCTTTAACTTGTAATGCCCAGTTTCTATATTCACGAACCCTAGGATTAACAAACCTGGTTTTTTGGGTTTCACGAGGCTTTGGTCTAGGACGTATGCGAAAGTTCAAACGCAAATGTTTATTCGGTATGTTTCTTATTACCTGAATTTCATTTGGTTTTAGATTTTCTATGTTTACCATAATGTTTGTTGTGCAGTCTTGCGACCAATTCTTTTTAATGCGTTATCGTAATGCCCTTTGTCGGCTTCAATCCCCAAGTATTCCATTCCTTCCATATTTGCCGCAATGGCACTGCTCCCAGAACCCATGTGGGTATCTATAACTTTTTGACCTTTTTCTGCGTAGGTCAGAAAAATCCATTTGTATAAGGCTATGGGTTTTTGCGTAGGGTGTACCCTATCGCTTTCATCACGCTCCTTTGCCATGAATCCAAACCAGGGGTGTTTATACTTGCGCACGGGTTTCTTAAAGCTTGTCCATGCAAGTTCACAATCTGCATAGTCTGTGTCCCCATTGTCTTTGTCCCACACAATCCAAGAGGAACTATTGATACCTAAATGTGCAAAATTTTCAATGTAATGATTAGCACCAAACAATATTTGGTTTTTGCTGATTCTAAACAATTGGTCAAAATATGATTTCGTTGGTGCTGAACTGTCCCAGTTTTCCTCGCCCCTATATAAAGGTCGGCGTATGGTACGTTTTTCATGTTTACCCAAGGACATTTTGGTAACATCAATACCATAGGGTGGGTCAATTACGGCTAGGTCAAATTCGTCATCTTTATAATTTGGCAAGAACAGGTTGCAATCATCATTTATTAATTCCATTGCTTTCCCTCCAGTTTCTCACGCAACGCCTTAAGCATAAGCTCGGCGATTAGTTCTTTGTGGGTTGGTGTCATGCCTTTTATCCCATATGCAACGTCCGTAGCCACATAGCAAGGATTGTTTATGAACTCCTCGAATGTGGCGGCAGGTACATAAACATTAATCTTTACGTAGTATTCCATTTAAAACCTCTCTAACTCTACGAACATAGGAGCGTCGCCAGTAATTCTTTTCTGTATTATGTCGCAGTATTCTTTGTTTAATTCCATAAGTATTGCGTTCCGACCTAATCGATCAGCAACGAGTCCAGTAGTCCCAGCGCCAGCAAAAGGGTCGAGTACGGTGTCCCCTTCTTTAGTTGACGCCTTAATACATAACTCAGGCAATTCTGGTGGGAAGCTGGCAAAGTGGGCTTCCTTAAATTGCTGGGTGTTTATTGACCATATGGATCTTTTATTGCGTGTTTCCTCATGAGGCAGAATTGCCGCCTCCTGTATAGCCACATTATCAAAATAGTATATTTTGCTTTTGCTTAACAGGAATATGTATTCGTGAGCCTTCGTGCATCTATCTTTGACTGGCTCTGGCATGGCATTAGGTTTTTCCCATATTATGTCCTGTCTTAAGTTCCAACCGTCCTCCTGTAAAGCGAAAGCGACTCGCCACGGTATTCCTATTAAATTTTTAGATCTGAACCCGGGTACTTTGGTATTTATTGGATCGTCCTTCGTGTTTCGGTGCTTAGAAGCCTTCGGGTCACGTTTGTCCCCTTTGCCAGTTCCTACGTATGTATCGCCTAAGTTTAACCAAACCACCCCGTCATCTTTTAAAACACGCCAGATTTCTTTAAAAATTAATCTAATTTTCTCAACGTAATCTCCTGGGATCACTTCCATACCAACCTGTTCGTCGTCATTATAATTCCTAAGACCCCAGTACGGAGGGCTTGTTACAACGCACTGAATACTTTGTTTTTCTAACTTTTTTAATTCGGAAAGGCAGTTTCCATGAATAAGTTTTATCATAGCTCTGCTCGCATATCTTTTCCTCGCATTTCAAAAAAGTTTCCAGTCGTCAGGCGACTCACGGCACGTATACCTATCGCAGTTGCCAAGCTATTCTTTTTGCTTTTATCTAACGACAGATTAGTTACCACAAGCGTTGGCTTTTCTAAACTGTACCTATCGTCTATTACGCCGTGATATATGGACTTTAAATAACCTCGTGGGTCATGTTCAACTCCAACATCATCAAGCACCAAGTAGGGAGTATTGGTTAGCATTTCCCTGTACTTATCGGCGGCGTTGTCCTCAAAGTTTCTAAGTTGCCTATTTAATTCAACGGCTCGACTGTAATAACCACGCTCGCCTTTCTTTACCAATTCGATTAGCGCCGCCTTGGCAAGATGGGTTTTTCCAATACCCGTGTTTCCAGATATGGTCAGAAAGTTATACTTGTTCGCCACCCACCCCTTATATTCTTTGACCATAGCCTTTGCTTGGGCTTGAGCCAAAGAAACACTTTGCTTTGTTGGTTTGTAGTTACTGAACTTAAAGTTCTTTACATCAAGCTGGGTGAGTCCCAAGATGTCAGGGTTGGCAAGCATAATATCCACTTGCCTACTTTTTTGACAAGAGCAAGCAAACCATTTCGATGTCCCGTCATCAAATACTGAATAACCTAACCACCCAGTCCCTTCGCAAATTGCACAATCTGAAGTTGCTATCACTTGTCCTCCTTCAATTGAAAATATGGTGGCTTTTCGGCCGCCTGACCAGTTGGCTTAATTTCAATTCTGTAGTTCAGCGCATACCGTGACTTATCTATGGCTTCTTGCACTCGACCTTTGTACTTGCGGCCGATCGAATAAATCTTGCGACCGTCCCAATCCCGTTTTTCGGGGATTACCTTTTTCAAACTGTCCCACTCTTCTGGGGTTAATAATTCCTTAAGGTGGGCAGTCATACTGTCCTCACGGTAAACCCAGTTGCTTTGCTTTTTCTGGATATTGAAGCCTTCGCAAGCCAACGCTTCATCTTCCCCCATTCGCCTTTCGAGTTCCCTAGCTAAAGAAGCTTGTTTGTCCCTTAAGGCTATGATGTCCTCGTTCATTCTTTCCCAAGCCCTTGCAATCTGCTCGGTAGTTTTTTCCTGTAAATTCACAGAAACCTCCTATACTTTGTTTGTTAAACATATTCGTTGTTTAGTATCTCTTTCTCTTTCAATAAAGCTTTAGTTCTTTATTCTTTCTATATATAGATATAGATATATATATATAAGACTATCTATATCTTTCTCTTTTCATAATTAAGATCTCCTGGCACTGAAACCCATTTTGTGCTTCGTCTGAATTTGTAGTTTATTTGTTTGCCTTCGAACCATATTTGAAGCTTTCTCCAGATTTGTCCGTTCCTAACTGTAAACTCGAAGGGATTTGTTTGACCGTGTTCGGCGGCGACCCACTGCAAACTTGTCATTGCTTTTTTTATCACAGGTGGCGCAAATACTATAATCTCGCTTGGTGGGTATGAGTACCATTCCCCTGTGAGCTTGTCCTCCACGTATGCAAAATTAAAGTAGCAACCGTTTCCATAAGCGCTTTCGATCTTGGGGTCAAGAAACCTCTCAGGTAACCCATGAGATGTGTCGCCGACCTTCTGATACCTCCTAGGCAGTTGCCCAGTCTTTTTATATTTCATTCCGAACGTATGCTCTATGAAAAGTATGCGGTCATTAAACTCCGAAATATATGCGTCGGTCATTTTTTCCTCCATAACCATAAGATTAATGTTGATGTGGAAACTGTTAAAATCCAGTAGCCAAGTTTCATTTGTAGTTCTTTTTTTTCTGATTTATTCATTACTTGCCCCATATTCTTGCGACCAATATGCGCAACGCCGTAGCAGATTGTAAAGGTACAACTCCGTTTCCGAGGATTCTAAGTCTATTAACTCGGTCGAGCTGATTTGCCACCCCATCAACCATTCCACGAACTTTGGATTCAAACGCAGATTTCTCCAACGCTGGAGCGAGGTCTGGTCGTTCTTTAATGATTCGGTGCCAGGTGAGCTTTTCGCTTGGTCTTGGTGGGAATGCTGATTTGCTACTGACATTTCCGAGGTTTCCCCTTTCGTGTCCTTCTCCTGGTTCGGCGTCCCCATTAAACTGGCTTGCGTCCCTAAGCTTAGACTGTTTCTTTTTTCCATGTTGGTTTCGGGAAAGTTCATATTGTTCATTGTTGAGGGCGTCGCCCAAGTCATCATGTTGTCCATCACTTTCCGACTCAAAGGTTCTAGTCCCTTGCTCCCCTGTGTTTCGCCGCCTAGCCTGAACTGACTGGAGGCGTTCGGCGTCCTCCATTCGTTCGGGTTGACCCATTCCTTCTCCTCCGTCGTCGTCATTTCTTTGTCGAATTTTACCTCCTTCGTCAGGGTTTCCAATGCCGATTTGATTATCTCCCATTGTGTCAATGTCGGATAACTGAAGTAATCTTTTTCTTTCCTGAACCAATGCTCTACGGTTGTCTTTGGCAGTTCCGTCTGGTTCGATAATTCTGCCACTGTCGTCGTAGAGCGAAGCCAAGTTGTGAAATCCTTGTGGCTTGGAAGGTTTGGTCTGCTTATTATCGGTTCGTCCGTCAAGTCTGCCAAACCCGGGTTCTGCCGTAGCTCCTCCAGCATTACTTTGTCCGATAGGGTCATCTGTACCCGTGCGCCTGACGACCTCATGATTTTCCCTTTGTGAATTTTGCTCGCTTTGTTTTGTGGGTTGTCGTTCTCGGTGTGTGTTGGTGTCGTCCATAGTCTGTCCTCCTCTAACTGTCTGACTTGTTCCACACTGTGATCCCTGAGCTTTGGTTTCAATGGATCGTTCCTCATAGATTTTAGGCCGCCCTCGCCGTCCGACCCAATAGGGGTCAGCCATACTTGGTCTAGTCCCTTCTTGGTATGCGAGGATAAAGACCCTTTTGCGTTGGTGTGACGCACCGACGTCGGACGCTTTGAAAGTTGTCCATTCTGCATTGAACCCGATGGTGGAAAGGTCGCCGAGTATTCGTCCAATTCCTTCGTGAACAAGGACGCCTGAAACGTTTTCCAAGAAGATGTTTCTTGGTCGTACCTCGCAAACAATTCGCCAGATGTCGTCCCAGAGCCACCTTTCGTCTTGGTCTGTTCGCATTTGTCCAGCGACGCTAAAGGGTTGGCATGGGAATCCTCCAATGATCCAATCCACTTTGTTATGAAATGGTTTGCCGTCGAAGGTGTTGGAATCAGTGAACAAAGGTGCTTCGTCCAACCTCCCTTGTCGCATTGAACTTTCCAATACCGAGATTGCCGCAAAGTCTCTTTCAACGTAACAGACCGTGCGAGTTGGTCTGCCAATTCCGATGGCGACTCCAATATCCAATCCACCACCTCCACTGTAGAGGCTAAGGATTGTCTGAGGTTTTTCGGTATTATTACCCACATTATGCTCCTTCTTTTCCACCACAGTTAGGGCAATAATTTACGCAACCATGCTTGTTTAATTGCTCTAAAACTTTTTCAACCAGTCTAATATCAAGTTCCGAACTGTCCTTCATATCCTCTAAACTTTCCGTTAATAGCTCCATTAGCAACTTTATTCTTTCAAACTCTATTGGTATTTGTTTTTCCAATTTTTTCTCCTTTTCTATATTTACCGAAACATTCGGTGCAATAGATCGCTTTGTTTCCATAATGTTTATCCCACCCATGGAATAAAACTGAACAACCTTGGCACTCATAGAACCTCTTAGGCTTTTGCCATTCCTCGCCGTAGTAGTTCTTTAATATCTTTGCCACCATTGTTCGGCTTATACCATGGTCGCTCCCTATATCTGAGAGCGACCTGTTTGGTGTAGATGTATAGGCTTCAATTATTTTTTTGTTTCGTCTTTTTTTGTATCCGAGTTTTCCAAGTTCTCCTCTTTCTCCTCGTCTACTTTTTCTTTTGCTGGCGGTCCCCATTGTAAAACCTGCCTTTCTATAGCTTCTGGGATTTCAATTTCAGGAGATGTGCCATTCCATAAGTTAGCAATCATCCACCTGAAAAGTTTTCTGTCTTGGACATTTGATTGGTCAGACGACACAAAGGTCGCCATATTTTCAATAGCAGACTGCCTCCCAAGTTTTAAGTCTTTGTCTTGGTAATATCCTAAAGGCAAAATCCAGGGACTCGGTATGGCGTCATCTTTTCCGATAGCGCCTGACGGTTTCTCATCATTCGTCGTCGGATTATTGACGACTACAGCACTGCTCTCCTGGCCGTTCCCGTTTGAAAAGGGTACGCTAGGTGGCGGCGAACCCGGGTTTGGGGTTCGTGGTGGCGACGCTCCCTTTGGGGTTGGCTGACTTAAAATGTTCATTTCCAGAATTGCCCAATCAGTCTTTTGGTTTTGGGCCGCCTTCGACCCAAGTGTTACTTGCGCCTCGGTTCTATTTTGCACGAGTCCAGCGTTGTCGGTTAAAACTGACCAGTACCTCGTAGGCTTGGCGAAATTGTACATATCGCCGTCAATCTGCCATGAGTTCTCGGCATAATTGTTTTGCCATTTAAAACGCACGTGGACGCTTTGGTATTGCGTGTAACCGTCTGAGCGAGGTTGCGTTGCCTTATCGTCAATTAATAGCTCAAAAGGCGTTGGTGGTGGGTATTTTTCCAAACTGAATAAAAACTTTTTTGTATAGTCGGTTTCATAGACATGCTCACCATGTGACTTTACGAGTTTTTCAATTTCTTGCTTGTAGTATGATTGTGGCAGTCTTGCCACGATTTGAGTAATGCTTTCTTGCATTGTATCTCCTAAACTTAATTTTTTATTTCTGATTCCAAGTAGTTGGTTGGCGTTTTAACACGTGACCCACAATATCGTCGATTGTTAAGTCCCTAGACGTTTCAATGATTCTAAAGCGTGAAACACACCGTTCCCATTCAAAGTCTGTTATATGACCATTGAGGACTTGTTCTGCTTCTATCTTTAACTTGGCTAGCAGTTCGTTATCTAAGTTCCCAATATTATAATCCATGGCTCTCCTTTCCTTAGCTTTGTAAGTAGTCGTAGACGCCGTACGATATTTTAATAATACAACAATATATGGTTTGGTGGTTTCTGGCAACGATTAAGTGGCGTTGCCTATGGAATAAAAAAAACCCCCCGACCGAAGCCGAGGGGTCTTTTCTTTGTGTGTGTGTTAGTTTTTATGCGTTAAGGGTCTTTGCCACATATTCGTCATAACCAACCAATTCACAGAATGGAAACTCACGCTTGAAAACATCAAGCAAGTTTATGTAATCGCCACTTTGCATTTCTTTGGTTATTGCCTTTGCGTCTTTGCCTAATTGCTTTGCAAAACTTGAAGCGTTTGCAATTAAAACCCAAGCGTTACCGTCCTGTCCCATTATGTCTATACTTCTACTGTATCTGCTCATTTTACCTCCTTTCTTATGCTAATTTTTTTATTAATTAAAATGTCACACCTTAAGCATTCAAACTTGTGAATGTATAGTTTGAAATCAATTACCACGCCAAGCATATTTACGGTGTTGTGACAATTAGGGCAGACTGCCTTAATGTCTAAATATTCGTGGGTTCTACTTTCCATAGTTTTTCCTCTTCCAAGCCAAGGGTGTATGCACCCTCCCGTTGCTTGTTTTATATGACCCAAGCAATGCGTCTGTCAGCGACTTGTTTGGCAAATTCCAGTGGTGGTAGCCACTAAGGATTGTTTCATAGTAGCCAACGCTTGGTGGTTCTGTTCCGTCGTAGTCCGAGGTCATGGTGTAAAACATGAACCTTTCCTCGATACCGTCAAGAACGAACTTGCCGAACGCCTTTTTGTAAAGCGAAGGGTAGCCTTCGTAGACGTCTAATCTGTCCTCGTCACTTTCTGTAATTTTGTATATTGACCCTTGCACCACTTGACCCTTAGATTCCGTAACGTCGGCGACGCCCCTAAATACAAGCGCCCAATCGTGTAATGTAAACGCACCGATTGGCTTACTGTCCTTGCACCTATCTGCCATTTGTTGAATGTGTAGGTTGCTCCCATATGCAAAGTAGAATGGGGTGGTATGAAAGTCGGCGTCCCTGTTTTTTTTGTAGTCGTCGAAATTGAAATGCTGAATACTCATTATTCCTCGCTTTCTGAATTGTTTATGTTTATTGATGTGTCAAAGCCAATCCGTCTGGTGCTATCAGAAGGGGTGGTTCTGTCCTGTGTTTTTAGTGTTATGTCTTTCACTTTGTGTGGGACATATTCTGTGGCGTCTGATTTGTAAACCTTAGTTTTCCTATCGTCCTTTATGTGGATTGCCACAGTTCCACGTTTTAGGCTAATGGCGACGTGGTCGTTAAAGTCTACGGCGTCCCTTATGGAACTAACCTTAACGAAACACTCGTCCCCGATTTTTATAACTTGCGCTTTTTCAATGTTGATTTTCATTAGTTGACCCTTTCGTCATGCTTTTCTATAAGTTGTAGAATCTGTGTAGCCATTATTCTGATTTGGCTAAATTCTGTGGGTTGTGGTCTTTCAACCGTGATGTTGCAACTGTCACAGTTCAATTGGTACATGTAACTGCTTGCTCGCTTACCGTCGGTGTAAGTCGACCCCTTTGCCGTGGCGTTCTTTTTACACCACGGACACCAAATGTTGAATAGAACCTCGCTTATTTTTTTCATTAGTCTGCTCTCCTATTCTGTGCGTATCGTTGTCGGCGTCTAGCGTTTCGCCTCGCCCTAGCGTCGTTCTGTTCTAGTTCCTTTTTTCTGCCCTTTGCCCAATCCTGTACCTTTTTGTCGGCGTCAAGCCATGCAGTCAATCTTCTGAAATTCCCCTTGGCTTCACAGTTCCTGTCGCTTGTTGGTTTTTTGAAAGCGACTTGCGTTCGACTCATTCTGTACATGTAGTCGAGGAACGTTAACCACCCGACTGCTTTCTCCTTATTCAATGTTCCCCCGAACTGTCTAACTTCTATGGTCTTGTGACTGTTGTGGTGTAGGCTTGAAAGGTTCAACTTTAGGTATCGTGTATTAGACACGTATGAAAGTTGATTCAACGCTTCCCGTCTAGTCAATCCCCGAAGGTCGATGTTTTCCAAAACTTCCATTGCTTGCTTTACCAATTCGGCGCTTGTGCTTGCGTCCCTAGTAGAAGTCCCAGCGTAGTTCCTAACATTCGAACTGCAGTAACCGTTCTTGCTTAACCTTCGGCTTGGTGGCACTAATAAATCAATGGCACTCTCTGACCTTAGATAGTTAAGGGCAAACTTTCTTATGTTTTCCACAGGGACGCCTTCTGTTCCGAGGTGTATGTGTGTCCCACACTGCTTGGTAACTTTGAGGATATTTTCCTCTTGCATTACTTCGGCTATTTCATAAACCCTTTGGAATTTTTCTAAGCCTTGCATACCCGATAAAATCGGCGACACAATTTCGACACTTTCCATGTATCGACCACTGCCCCATACCGAAGCGTCGCTGACAATTTTCCATGGCGCCTCGTTTCCGTCGTGGTTTCTGTGGTTGTAACCTTCACTGGCGATGTTCAAAGTTTCGTTGAACCTTTCGTAGTATTTAAGTTTTAGAAGGTCTGCAGTTTCCTGTCTGGACACTGCTGATAGACACTCGATCTCAACTCCGAATGTGTAACTGAATGGGTCGATCTGAGAAAGTTTCTTAATTCTTTGCTCTAATCTTTCCTGTTTTTCGTTTCGTCTTGGCACTTTTTCTCCTTTACT
>Ga0098052_1000532_pt1 | contig 24252 bp, 28 predicted proteins | sample 15_taG_FD_81591 | JGI IMG/M metagenome (GOLD analysis project Ga0098052, IMG submission 81591) | Marine viral communities from the Subarctic Pacific Ocean - 15_ETSP_OMZ_AT15312 metaG | ecosystem: Environmental > Aquatic > Marine > Oceanic | place: Pacific Ocean | collected 2015-01-18
ATTGTTGACCGTCTTACTTGCATTCTTGCTTGATATGCATTGAGGGTAACACCAGTCCCGGCATTTTCTAGATATTGTAAATAAAGAGAAAAATCTGAACCCTGCTCTGTTATAATGTCGTAATTTCCTGCTCTACCCATATGTAATCTCCTAAGTATTATTTATACTTTAGATTTCTTCTTCTTCTTCTTTTTCTTTTTATTTTGTTGATTTTTTATCTTTTGTAATTTCTTTTGTCTTTCTTCCTCTTCTTTTTCCGCTTTTGACTTTAGCCATTCTTCTTTCTTTTTTTCTTCTTCCTTTATAGCGGATTCATAATAGGTAATATTATCATAGAATCTCTGTCTATGTTCTTCAGGAACTTCTCCGTTTTCCAACAACTCAATTAGAATTTTGCTTGCTTGATAACCATTATGATAATCACCCATATAATATGCTGAGGCGGCAAATTCGTCTAGGATTTTCCATTTATAGATATCATCACTAATAAACAGAATGTCATCTTTGGGATAAGGTATTTCAGTTGCTTGTTTTGCAAACAAATAACCAAGATGCGGATTACCATTCATCCGATGAACTTTAGCAATTTGATATAAAGGCTCTGCCCTGTCTGGTTTAATATTCCATGCTTGGAGCATAGTATCTTGTGCATCAGGCCATGGTTTTTCCTGAAGTAGTTTACAAATTGCTACTCTAAACACTGAGTAAAATACTTCTTCTTTCCACCCACCCAAGTTTGCCCTTTTTGCATATGCTTCTTCTGCTTTCTCCCATTGTTGAGAGTCGAAATAAGATTGTGCTAGATAGAATTGGTATCGTGAGTTATCTGGTTCATATGCAGGGTCTTCTGGGTTAGTTAAAGCACTCAAAAGCACTTCAGCATCTCTAGAATATTTTTCTATACCTTCAATTGCTTCACCAGTTTTATGGTTTTTGTTTCTAGCACCTAAGGTTCTGGCATCAACATGGTATTTACCTTCTATTCTACCTAAGTTATGTGGTTGTGGTGCATCACAGGCTGCATACTCATGCAGAACACCCACATATTTCCAGTCAGCATCTGCTTTAAAAATTTGGTTTCTCCACCAAGTAAAATCACCTCTGTGTATTCGAAGTCCATAACCATGAAAGTCTTCTTCAATTATCTTATCCATATCAAGGTCTAAAGAACCTTCAATATAGTCATCCGCATCAATCATCAAAATATAATGGGCCTTACCTTTACACATAGCAAGAACTTCTGACCTGTTATGACCGAAATCTACCCAAGGTACGTTATGTACTTCTCCTTCAATACCTTTGTCATCAAAAAACTCTTTAATAAATTCTTGAGTTCCATCAGTAGAACCATTGTCTGCTATAATATAGTAGTTAATATATGGTGCTACCGACTCCAAACACTGTTTAAAGTGGTCGCAGTTCTCATTCTTCACAATCATTGCTAGTGTTAATTTATGCATTATTAATCCTTGTTTGATTTTCAATCCAGTTTTTAAGTTCTATTTTAGGACTCCAACCTAAATCATTTTTAATCTTATGCAAATATGCAAGAGTTTCCTTTGCTTCACCATCTCTAGGTTCAATCCATTCTTGTTTATTAGAAATCATATTTGCTATTTCTGAAACAGAATAACTAACACCTGTTCCAACATTATATATTTCACCAGAAATAATATCTTTCTTAAACCCTGCAATTATATTTGCCTCAACTACGTCTGAAACATGGATATAATCTCTTCTTTGACTACCATCGGGTACGATAGTCAACGGTTCACCCTTGCTACGTTGATTTAAAAATCTACCTACTAGTGGTGCATATTGACCTTTAGTTGGTGACCTATCACCGTACACATTGAAGTATCTAAATATTACCGTTTCTAGACCAAATAAATCAGAATAGTTTTTGCATAGTAATTCACCTGCTACCTTGGTAGAAGCATATGGATTAATACAATCTACTTTATCATCTTCTTTATTGGGTATGTCTTCTGAAAGACCGTAAGCGGAAGACGTAGAAGAATAGACTACCCTTTTTACTCCATTATCAGAAGCGGCCTGCAATACATTACATATACCAACCACATTGGTTTTGGCTGCTTGTATTGGGTTGTGCAAACATTTTTGTACCCTTGATTCGGCCGCTAAATGGAAGACAACATCTACATCTTTCATTAGATAGGGTAAACAGTCAAAACAATTAATGGTAATTTTATGATTAGTTGCTTTTTTATTCCAATAGAATTTATTATCTGCTGATTCATTATCAACAGCAATCACCCTATGACCTTCTTTAATAAGGGTGTCCACTAAATGTGAACCAATAAATCCTGCTGCCCCTGTTACTAAAAATTTCATCTTATAGCCTTCACTTTCTTGCATACAAATACTACTTTATAATCTTCTGTAGTTGCATCTTCACACTTAAAATGTTTGTAAATACTGGTCGGACTAAGACCGCTTTTTAAAAGTGCAACTATTATGGTGTTAATATGCCATATTTTGTGGTTAATTTCATAATAGAATTCTTCACTGTTGTTTTCATATTTACATTCCAAATCTAATGTGGACTCATAATAATCTGTTTTAGGTTTTACTGTAAGAGTAGCACCATTAATTAATTTCTTGGTTACTTTATGGGGTGCGTCTTTAACATAAGCAGAACGATTAAAACAATCAAATATAAAAAGACCTTTCTTATTAAGTTTTTTTGAAGCAGATTTAAAGAAATTTTCTAGGTTTTCATATTCACCAGTTATATGGTTAACCACATTGAACATACTAACAACCAAATTAAATTTACCTTCAACATCATCAGCACTACCACATATCAAGTTAACATCCATACCCAATCTTTTTTTTGCTTCATTTATCATATCTTCTGATGGGTCTACACCGTTAACATTATATCCATATTCTTTAAATACTTCCAAATGTTTACCAGTACCACAACCGATATCTAATACTTCTTTATTTTTGGGATTAATCCTACTGTAAATGTGGTCTAAGAAATCCACTTCTGATTTATAATCTTTGTTTTCATGTATTAAATCATAAATAGCGGCCATTTTGTTTTTGTATTTTTCTTCAAACATTTGCGTAGGGGTTCTGTATTTTAATAACTTTGATTCCATCCGATAACTCCTGAATTCCTTCATCCAGTCCAACATGCACTTCAAACCCAAGAGATGAAATCTTATCATAAGACACCACATAATCTCTTTGGTCTGCATCACTACCAATATCCGCTAAATGTAAAAAGTAAGGGGAAACCTTTTGAATTTTTTCACACACTTCTTTTTTACTGAAATTCATGGAATCACACCCTACATTATATACATTCCCAACCATTTCATCTAAATTATCTAAAGCAAACAGAAAAGACCTTGCTATATCGTGCACATGAATAAAAGTTCGCATGAAGTGAGATTCATAAACAACAATGTATTTGTCATTTATTGCCTTATTAGTAAAATCATTAATTAAAAGGTCTAATCTCAATCTAGGAGAAAGACCAAATGCAGTAGCAAATCTGTAAGCAACCGCCTTGCAATTTCTCATAATATATTTTTCTGCTTCAGTTTTGGTTACACCATATAGACTCAGAGGATTTAATGGTGATTCTTCTGTGCAAACCCCTTCTACTTTCCCATAGTTACTACCAGTAGAACCAAATAATATTATTTGGTTTTTATCTAACATATCTACTAACCTTTTAGTTGCATCTAGATTTACTTCTTTTGTAACCTTATGGTCTTGTTCACAAGCAGGATAACCAACTATTGCGGCGAGGTGAATAATAATATCTTTACCCTTAACAGATTTTCCCAATTTACCAGTATTTCTAATATCACCTTTTACAAGAGTAAAATTAGAATTTCTAAAATAAGGGAGCATGCTATTTCCACCAAATAAAAGCGAATCATAAACACATACCTCATGTCCCGCTTTCAAAAGTTCTGGTACTAACATGCTGCCAATATAACCTGCTCCCCCTGTTACTAATATTTTCATTCTTTATACCTTCCTTTTTTAATTTTATCCCAAATTCTTTCATAAAAATAATAAACGATAAACCCAGTTAAATTCATTAATAAAGCGTTGTGTATCGGTTCATCTGATATCATTAAAACCAAAATTAAATAACTATTCAGGATTGCAACCAATCTCCAAACTATAGTTTTAGTAATACTTCTAGATTTTGTTTCTTTAAAAGTCATTATCTACCTATTGTTTCCCACGTTTCATTCACAACATAAGGGTCTATTCTAATGTCGTCATTCAGTGCTTCTTCATAACGAAGGTTGCTTAGAGAAGTCAATGTGGTATTGTCTTCCAGACTTACCCAACCATTAGCATAATAAGGTGGAATTACCAAAACTCCATGATGTCTATTGCTTAAAACAAAAGTTTGTACGCTATCTGGGTTATCGTCTATAAAATCAGCAATTTCACATAGGTCATTCCTGTCTGCCATGTCTTCTGAAATTTTAAGGGTTACAAATTTAGCAGCCCCATTAACTATTGTAAATATTTTTGTTTCCAATTTATGATAATGAAGTCCTCTTATGACTCCTGTACCATAATCACTTACAACATAACATCTATGGAACAAGTCATGGTCAATATCGTCTGTTATCGGTATTAAATAACCCCTATCGTCTGAAATCGACTGGATTTTTAGCAAAGTTGGTTCAGTAATACTAGCATCTATTTTATACATTAGCAGTTACCTTTTTTTCAGCATAATAAGATTTAATTGTATCACAAACGAATTCCACTTGGTCTTCAGTCATTGATGCGAACGATGGTAAACAAACTCCTCTATCATAAGCATAATTTGAATTTCTGAAAACATCACCTTCATATCGTTTATCATTTTCTACATATTTTTTAAAACAAGGTTGTTTATGTAAAGGGTAGAAAAATGTTCTGGGTTCAATTTCATGTTCTTTCATGTAGGTCATAACACCTTCTGAAGTGTTTTCATTGTCTACTGTTAACACAACTCTGAAAGGAATAAACGAAGTAATTTTATCTGTCGGTTGCACCACTGTTACTTCATCCACGTCTTTTAATAACTCAGTATACATTTTATGAATTGCTATTTTATTTTTTACAATGGTATCAAATTTTTTGATTTGAGATAAACCCAACGATGCTTGAATATCAGTCATCCTAAAATTATAGCCAATCATGGGATGGATGAATGTACCTCTGTTAAGTCTACCTTGATTTCTCAAAAATAGTAGTTTTTCATGAATGCTCTCACTATTGGTAGCAACAAACCCGCCTTCACCAGTTGTGATTGTTTTGTCTGCAAAGAATGAAAAACATCCAACATCACCTATACCACCGCACCTTTTTCCATCCCATTCAACACCGAGTGCTTGGGCTGCATCCTCAATAACCAAGATATTATGTCTTTTAGCGAATTCCATAACTGCATCCATGTCACATGCAAAACCATAAAGGTGTGCGGGCATAATTGCTTTTGTTTTTTCTGTTACCAATGCATCACACACACTGATGTCCATTTGGAAATCATAAATGTTAATATCAGCAAATACTGGAGTAGCACCCACCATTTCCACAGCATTTGCTGTTGCAATAAATGTGAAATTTGGTACAATAACTTCATCACCCCTACCAATATTACATGCTTTAAGAGCAAGATATAATGCTAAAGTTCCATTCGGAGCAAACGAACCGTAATAAGTGTTTACTTTCGCACGAATTTCTTCATTAAACTGCTTAGATTTAGGCCCCTCTGTAATCCAGTTGATTTCAAAGGATTCTTTTAGGGCATCGTAGTCTTTAAGGTCTACGAACGGCATGAATTGGGGAACTTTCATAATCTTCCTCACTTTCTAGACTATCAATTGCATTCTTGATAGTAGGCCACATGTTGTATCTGTTCAAGATTAATTCTCTTGCTTCTTTTATCGCAGGAAGTCTTGAAAGGTAATCACCACTTTCAACAATATCAACTATCCTGTCAATTTCATCATAGTTATCGACATCAAAGGTTTCATAAGACCCCTCTGGGAAGTATTTATTCCCATCTCCTCCACCCCAAAAGATAGGTACTGTCCAACATAATAATGCATCTGTAAACTGAGTACCAAAGAAGTCTTTGATGGTGTTTTGGTTATCAAATGCAAGGTGGTAGTTATAATTCATTAAACCGCTTCTTTTGTCATTATTTTCAAGAACTTTATTATTGCAAATAACAGAACCAAAGATATCTATGAAATTCCTTTTTCGGGATGAAAATTCAAATGTAAACTTTTTTCTTCTAACATGACCATAGCACATTTCTTTATCTGATAAAATGCAACTCAAACCATAAAGTTTTTCACCCATCGGTTCAAGATTGACTAATTCATCATAAGTCATGTTTATCCCACCACTGAATTTATTGGGATACCACCACTTAGTCCAAAGATAACCAGTTTCATCCCAAAAAGAAAAATGCTTGCATTCTTCTTCTGGAAAATTATCTATAGACTGAGGTGTTAGTGCTTCCCTTGAAAAATATAACCTTTGTTCTGGTTCGAACTTGTCCCATAAATCCTTACTGCATTCGTCTTGGATTATCAGGTAGTCTGCTTCATCAGGATTCAAAGTGTATTCAATATCTTCCCAAACTCCTGAACAGCCGGGCGTCTGATTCCTATAATCATCCACCATTTGCTCTGATGTTAAACCCCAGTTTGGAACAAAATAAATTTTACGCATTACTTTCACTTTTTTCAAAAGAAGACTTAAGTCTTCTTAAAACATCACCTATTGGTTTTTCACCACTAAATTCTTCAATATAGTCACTACAAATTGCATAACAGTCTTCTATCCCTTTTAATTTACTGTCAGGATTTTCTGGTAAGACACATACAGATTCGGGTAATAACTCTTTGGTTGGATGTACCCAAACTAAACCATCAGATGTTAGTGTGTAGTCATCACCGTCATGCCAAAAACAATGAATTTCACCACTTTCTAGCATCACCTGTAGTGCCTCTTTGTCTTTAGCATGGCAGATGATTCTATTAAATCTGAGAAGGTTTTGTCTTACTTTATATTTAGGTTCATTGTGTCCAAGATACAAGTCCCCATCTTTATAATGAACATCAACTTCTACATGATATCCTTTGTTCAAGGCCTCCATGATATAGTCTGGATGGTTCTCCCTGTCTGGGTTTTTACCCTTCATATTACCTCTATGTGATATTAACTTAACCATAATTTATTTCTCCAAAAACGACCGCAAATCTTCTGGTGTTCCTATCCCATTCATGCTATGCACATAAAAAGGAACTAGAGTATAACCGTCTTGAATAAGTTCATTATAAACTGGAGCGATATAAAATTCGTTATTAACACGAATATCTTTCTCAACCATTTGTTTTGCATATTTTACAAAATCAGAACCCCTTCTATACCAATATATCCCACATGTTGCAATATTAGATATTGGTCTTTTCTCAGCGACTTCTGTTACTACACCTCTAGAATTCGTTTTAACAAATGACCACTTTGGGTGTACCGCTTCGAAAGTATAGACCATAGCATCAAAACTAGTTAATTCCTTCATTAGATTAAAATTCTCTGGTGAGTATTCAATAATTTGGTCTGAGTTAGCAATTAGCAAATCTTCATCGTTATCAATATATTCTTTTGCTAAAAGTGCCGTACAGGCTGCACCTTCTGTTAAACCATCTACTTTAACAATAGTACATCTACCGTTAGTGATTCTATTCAATGTGTCCTCTAGACCTTCATATTTTTCAAGATGTTCTTTTCTTACTAAAAAAATGTAATTTGCATTGAAATCTAAATTTTCAACCACTGCTTGAATCATTGGTTTACCATTCACATCAATTAAAGGTTTAGGGAAAGTGTAACCTTCCTTAGCAAATCTACTACCCTCACCTGCCATTGGTATTAGTATATTCATAGTTATAATATTCCCATTAGTTCTCTTTTTACTGTGTTAAAATGTACCTGCGTAGAGTCATCTACCTCAAAAACATATGCCCCTGTTGCTTCTGCTGATTCAATTCCTTTAGGTGAGTCTTCTACGATAAGACACTCAGTTGGTAGAAAACCCAGTTTTCCCATTGCTAGTATATAACATTCTGGGCTTGGTTTATTATTTTCAACATCTTCATTGGTAACAACAAAATCCATATATTCAAGTTGTCCAGTATTTTTTAACATCAACTCTGCTGTTTTTCTGATTGAATTTGTTACACAACAAGATTTGATGCCCAACATTTTAGTAAATTCATGTAATCTTCTTTTTTGTGGTGAGTTGTGTGCCATCTCATTGATGACATCTACAGTATATTGTTGTTTCTTTTCCCATACTTGATTTGCCTTGTCACCAGTTATTTCCAACATAGCAAGTTTCTTTCTGGTTGGTAAACCATTATAAGTGCTTATATGCTCTTCTCTGCTGATTTCGAAACCTGCGACTTCTTCCAGTGCACGGTTTAAAGAGTGATAGTGCCAGTCGCAAGCATCGACCAAAACACCGTCCAAATCATACAAAATTGCTTTGATTTTATTTGATTTTCTCAAACCATATCCTCAATTTCAGATACTGTATATAATTCCACTTCGTTTGAATACGGCCCTTCTTCTAAAATCTTTTCATGAAGATTTTCACCTTTTTGTATACCGATGGTTTTAATCTTCAACTTCCCACCCTCAGGTAGATAGTTGTTAGCCATCGCTTTAAGCATGTCACTAATTTTCATTGATTTCATGTCTGGACAATATGGTGTTGTATCAGTCGCATTTTCTAAGCAGGAAAAAATCAAATCGATTGCTTGTTCTCTAGTCCAAAAGAAACGTGTTGCTTCTGCATCTGTCACAATAACCTCTTCATTATTTGATAGTAGGTCTTTCCATTTGCATAATACAGAACCTGTTGAATATAACACATTTCCATACCGTACAATTCTATACTTGGTGTTAGGATTGATTCGTTCATATTCACCGAATAAACTCTCCATTAAGAGTTTTGATGCACCATAAACCCCCACAACTTGGGCTGCCTTGTCAGTGCTAATACCAATAATAAAATCTAAATCCATACCCCTTGTAAGGTCTAACAGGTTCATTGAACCTATAGTGTTGCTTGCAATGCATTCCCTACAGTGAGTTTCTGCTAAACCAACGTGTTTGAATGCCGCAAGGTGGAACACACCGTCAACATCCTTTAACCCTTTATGTAAGCAATGAATGTTAGAGATGTCGCCTGGAATTATTTCTAACCATGGATATTTTTGAGCAATTTCAACTAGTTTACCTTCATTTCTAGATACAGTTACCACATTTGTAACACCCATACTTTCCAGTCTATCTAACAATGCTACACCCAGAAATCCGGCTGCACCAGTAATTAAGTATCTCTTATTTTTATCAATCATTATTTTATTTTCCATAGACTATATCAATCCAATTTTCAAAGGGCCACTCTTCCTTAAATTCACCTATCTCTTCTGGTCTATCAGCGTAAATTTCTCTAATTTTTTCTATATCTTCTTTTCTCATACCCTTTACATTAATCTTATCTGGGTATTGCTTCTCGCTTACTAATTCTACCTTCTTTACACAGTGTCTTCCTTTAGTACCTAAAATCTTATAACCGTCACCTTCTGCCATCTGACCACCTATCAACTCCCAGTCATGTGGACTCCAGTTGGGTTTCAGGTTTTTTAAAAAGTATTCTCTATTCCAGATGGAAAATTGACCAGTTATTCTATAAATAAATTCCTGTGTAGACCTCTGTGCTAGTTCTATAATTTCAAAATCATCGAATTTCTTGTAGGTTGTTACATCTCTAGGATTCCTTGCGTATTGTAAAGATGGTTGCAAATCTATTCTACCAATTTTATCTCCCATGTCACCTTTCCAGTTGGGTATGCTTTCTAAGATATAATATAACTCTCTATCTAAAGGTCTTGCTAAGCAAAAATCATCAATACCAAAGATAAAATATTCATCATCTATTGAGTTAACATATTCTAAGACATAGTTAGACCATCCTTTAGCCTTACCCACTTGTTCATCCGCCATTGATATAAATTCGAAATTTTTAGGTAATTCGAAGTCTGGTTTACTAAAACCTAAAATCGTAACGTTGAAGTCATCACCCCAATACTTGTTAAAAAAATATGAAAAACCTTTAAGTACAAACAAGTGTGGGTCACATGTTGGTATGATTATTCTCACCAGCCAGCACCTCTGGGTCCTTCTGCTAGGGTACACGCTCTGTCTTCTGGTAAAGGTTGGTCTAATGGAAATGGGAATCCTCTGGGGAAATATGGATTTGTTCTACCGTGAGGTATCTTTCTAATCAAAGACCAAGAATTGTATTCAAGACCTATAAACCCTGATTCAATTTCATCAGTCTTAACATGCCATCTGAGAAGACCGTGGTTTGAAATTTTGTTATCACGTTCGGGTGCTTCTCTCGGAGAAATCTCCCTCAGGGACATTAAGTATTTTTCATAATCACTATCTTCTGCTAGATAACTATTGATATTATCATATAGGTTACCAACTTTATCTGCGTTTTCTGAACCAGTGATAAACCAAGGGTCATTATAACCAAAGTTAAACCTATTGTGCCACCAGTTAGATACGTAGAATACATTGGGGTTTAGATTTTCAAATTTGATGAAAGAATCATAGAAAACCATATCAAACCTTAATGCTAACACGAAATCATATTTGAAATCATTAGCATCTTCTTCTTCTTTCTTTAAACTGATACACTTATCTAAGGAATACCACCTACTATATGTGCTTTGAAGTTTAGTCTGGATGTCTGGTGTAAAACTGTATTGAGTAGAATCTATACCATATGGGTGCTTAAATATGATTTGTTTTTCAACCAGATACTTCTTTGGATTGTATCTTTCTACCAAATCTTTCTCTGAGTCTTCACTCCAAGTGTGAAAAAATATATCCACATCATGGTCACCAAACACGTTTTGTTTTAAACTTTCAATACCTTCTTCAAAAGAAACTGGTACACCTTTGTCGTTAAATCCCGATGCCAGTCCATGTAAACAAATTGCTATTTTCATACTTTTAACATACCTTCCATTAATTCAATATCTCTAATATCTTTGGGTTCTGAACGCTTGTTCTTTAATTCGTGAATAACACCTATGCTTGCAAACTTAACACCGTTAAAATAAAAGTGGTTATTATCATTATACATGATTTCATCTTTACCAATGGTATAATTACCGATTTCTTTATTGTGTTCGTTTATTAAGGGATTACCTTGTATTGGTTTAACATTACCACCATAAAGGTAGTCTAGGTCTTGTCCCTCTCTCATACCGAACGCTGACATAACTGAACTGGCAGTTATACAAACATCATCACTATCGTATTTATTTTTAGCCATCCAATCTTTCAATTCTCCCACAAGACGATTATATTTAGGATAATCCTGAATAACCGCATTGTTTAAATAATGGAGGCTATTATTATTAAAAAATACCCTTGCTAGTCTTAATGTTTCTTCGTGGGTGTCGTTAATATGAACAGAGTGATTGCTAATACCATAGACATCTCTGATTAGTCTTTTCACCTCATGTGCTTTTTCTACTGAGTCGAATTCCGCTAGGAAAGCATAAACTGGACTTTCGGGTGATGGGGAGAAGCAATAATCTTCCTTAAGACGGAATCCACTAAAACCATTGTTAAAATCACCACCCCAAGGTTCACCATCATATATCTGTCTAATTAAGTTTAAGGGGCCCTGATTATAAAGTATTGCACCTTTTTCATAAACAACATCTCCATTTTCCATTATGATTTTTCTAATATCACCGAGATTGTTTTTAACTGTGGCAGCAGGGAATAGAGTTACAATGAATGAGTTTTCTTTCAATTTAGCATATTCTAAAGCGATTGAATCGCAGATTTTATTATCTAAACCAAGATTTCTAAAAAAATAAGATGTACAATCTTCTTGTCCTGCTTTAGGGTCATCTGTTTCTTCAAAATTTATATTTTTGTTATTAAGAATGCAACTTGCTAATCTATGTGCACCGTTTAAGAGATAACCGTCTTTGTTAATTGGTACTGGGGGTAATTTAGGATTGTAACCTCCTTCTCTAATGGAGTCGTTGATTTTAAAAAATTCTTTAACATAAGATTCTAGGTCATTCTTTTTTGGGTTGTCATATTCTTTAAAACCATTCCATACTTTAATATGTTCTGAATAAATGTTCAAACCGAAAGTGGTCTGATAACCTCTTTGTGCATGTTTTAACATTAAGTGCTTGGCTGCGACATCAAATCTGTTGAATTTTAATAAATTTTTGGGGTTAATATATGTCATAATTTATAGCAGTGGGTCTTTAATACGTTGTCCCGATTGATTAAAAATCGTAAGCGGAGTTTTTGTTAAGTTTTCCCATTTATTTGCACTATCTCTTTCATCTGCTTGATAAAAATAAGGTTTATGCGGTGCTACGACGTAGTTTTTTGTTTGTAAAAAAGCACAACCCAAATCAAAAGGGGTGTTGTGGTTGTATACTATATCTTTTGCTGTTTCAGACACAGCCTTTCTGTAACTATCCGTTAAATATAAAATAGCATGAGTTGCAAAAACTTTTCCAATTCTAGCAAATCCATCACCGATGTCTACTGCTAGATAACGTCCATCACCGTGGGATGTCCCTAGATAAACAGCATCTGTGTTATCTGGAATTTCTAATATTGGGTTGAAATTTTCTGTAATCTTAGCATCATCTTCTAAAATTAAAAGAGGTAATTCGTTGTCCTCGTTATCTAAAATATCAATATGGGACTGTGCACACCCTCTGTAGTGTTTTATCGTTTTGTCTGCACCCTCATGTGGCTCTATGACTCTAGCAGACAACCTCTCATGATTTTTAAGTCCAATATCTTCGAACTGTTTGACCATCGCATCAGCATTATGCTTATCTTTGTCTAAATTAATCCAACAACATCTTACATCACGAATATCAATTTTCATAACAAAAAACCTTTTTTATTTTTTAACGCCTATATGGTATTTGGGTATAAGTTCCCAGTCTGATTTATCTCTATGAGAGATAATTTTTATTTGACCTATTGATGCAATAGGGTCTTCAGTTTTATTTTTATCCACTATATTAACCAGTTCCCATTCTTCTAAAAGGTTTACAATAGTATTTCTTCTTGCGATGTCGTTATCGGACATATCGCTTGGTAAACCATCCAACCCAAATAATTCTTTAAAATGAACAATATAATATTTTCCTCTTTTATGAAGAATATGACATGATTGGTAAAGTTTCTTTTCTTTCCTTGAAGAAACACCAATTCTTGTTAATGTTTCTTTGACCTTAAGAAAGTCTTCGTCGGTTGTTAGTGTCACTTCAATTAAGTCATCAACAGTGACTTTTGTGTTTTCCATTATTTAACTCCATTATATATGGCTTATTTACACCTTTATATATAATGGAGTCGTCATTAAGAACCACCCGTGTTTAATTCCTCTTTAATATTATTTATTTGTTCTTTACTAAGTACGTCAAGTGCTTCATAGGCTTTCGAATTTGAATACCCAAAATAGTCTTTAATGGCCTGCAAATCAGCAGGGGCTGTTTTCTTCATCCACTTACTAAATCTTTTTCTTTTCCTGACGGAGCGTTGTAGATAGTCAAAATGCATTCTCTTGTCTATACCACAAAAGAAATTCATATTGTTGGATTGGATTATTGAGTCTGGAAAATAAGAAACCCCTTTATTAATAATAAAAGGGCTATATCTCTTGAGTACAAACTCATAATCATCATCCAGTTTGTCCATAGGAACTTTGGTATAATTAATGGCGTTTAAGTAATCACTTAATTTCATGTAGTTATAATTGCTAGTACAGAAGATTCAGGTACAATAACCACTTCACCATAAGCACCAAGTCCTTGTCTACTCCATAAAATTGTATCACCGACTTTGATTTCAGATTTTACATCAGGACCAACACCTGCTACAATAACTACTTTTGGTTTAGATTTATCGTCTACGGCACTACCTGTTATAATAATACCAGACTCAGTGGTTTTTTCTTTTTCTATTTCGCTTATAATTGTTAAATTATCATTGATTGGTCTAATCATTTAAAGGTACACTCCATCATTAATTCTGTACAACATGCGGTCATGTTTATTTCTTGGTCTGCTACGAAGGCCGCCTTATATTGGTATTCTGCAACTATAAGAATTGCGGCTGGGATGCTTTGTGGTTCAAGACTTTCTGATAAATTATCGTAAATCTTTTTAAAAATTTGCACTTGGTCATTGTCTAAATTGTCAACCACCCATTTTCTAACTTCTTGAAAGTTTTTGTTTTTCATTGATGTCATTAAGTCGTTGATTTTAACATTTTCGACATCAGCAAGAACACCAACATCAATTGTACCTGCAATGGAATATCGTTGAAGTTCATTAATTACCCTTCTAAAATCGGGTACGTAGCGAACAATTAATTTTGCTATAACTTTATCTTCATAAGGAACATGTTCATCGTTTAATATATGCTTTACTCTCTCCATAAACTGTGCAGACATTATATTCATATCCTTTTTACCAAACTGGAAATGGATACAAGTGCATCTTGAATGAATAGGTTCAATAATTCTGTTTTTGAAATTACATGTGAGGATGAATCTGCAGTTATTAGCAAATTCCTCAATGAATCCACGAAGTGCAGGTTGCATAGACTGTGCATTAGCATAATCAAATTCGTCCAAAATCACGACCTTTTTGGACCCTGTCAAGGACACAGTGCTAGCAAAACTACGGATTCTTGTTCTCAGAGTGTCAATGTTACCATCTTCAGAGCAATTAATCATCATCCAGTCTGTTTCAAGTTCACTACATAAAGCCTTCGCAACTGTAGTCTTACCGCAACCTGCACTTCCTGATAAGAGGAGATTCTGGGATTCACCAGATTTTACCATATCTTTGAATGTTTTTTTCAGTCTTTCAGGAAGAATGCATTCATCAATGGTAGTTGGTCGATATTTTTCGACCCACAGATATTGTTTGTTTTCTGTCATTGTTATCATTATAATTCTTCGGCAATAATCCTGTCAATAGTGTTTTCATAGAGAATCGTTAGACCAATGGAACAAGATAGGTAAAATTCTGCACAAGCACCTTGACTCATTTGCCACCCTTCTAACATATAGATGGCATCGCAACTATCACATATTGCATCTAAATCACGCTTCATAATCTTTCTATTTACATCTCTGTGTCTAGAATTGCTGTCTGGGTCAAACTCGTCTGGTTCGCACTGTAACCCTTGAGTTTCTTTAGAATTTTCATCTAGTGTAGCAGGATTAACCACATTCCATCCCAACTTTGACATCATTTTTTCTGCTCTATCAAATGCTTCATAATTCCAATTGGGTTTTCCCCTCATGGGGCCTGCTATGTATATTGTTTTATTACGCATTGTATGTTGAATCCGGCTCCATAGCAACCCAATAACTAAGGTCAACTGCTTTGTTATTAAACTTTGCTACGCTGTTTTTACAAATTTCTACATTATAATCACCAGACAGCATTTTCATATTTTCAACTTTAAATAAAAATGAAAAATCTGCATCTTCTGCGTTATCACCAACTTCGAATGTCCAACTATTTGATGAAGGGTCTTTCCTATCATGAACAGTCAGGTTGATTTTATCACCTTCAGAGGAGATTTTAAGGTCTGGTAGTTGAAGTACGCCTGCTGCCCGTTGGATTTCTTTAAAATCTTCTTCCTTAATTTCACATTGAACAACTGCTTCAGGCATCTTCAATTCTTTATTAACTGTTGTTAACAATTTTGGTTCTGAATAATAATATACGACTGTAGCACCGTTTTCACCTTCGATAACTACGTTTTTTTGGTTAAACTCAAAGGTTGGTGATTCGAATAATGATACAGTACCCAAGAATTTATTTAAATCCCAGATTCCGAATTCGATATCAAAAGATTCTTCTACAGTTGCTTCCGCTAGAACATTCTTATAATTTGATATGGTCTTGATTTTATTACCAGGCTTAACCAATATATTAGAATTGATAGAGGCGAAGTTCTTCAATAACTCTATTGTTTGTTTAGATATTTTTAGTTTTGTTGCTATAGACATTTTTACTCCATGTTGTTTGTTTAACCATTATAATGTATTGGCTAAAATCAGTCAATTATTAAATTTTTCAAAATTCTCAGAGAATTCGATATCATCACCGTATTCTTTGGTAAATTGGTTTGTTCGGTGTCTGTTATTTCTAGTGTTTCTCCTCTTATTTTTCTTAGACCTTTTATTGGCCAAATCACCATCACTAACATTTTCGTTGTTGGTTTTTTTCTCTTTTTTAGACATAATTCTACCTACACTAAAAACTCAGTCAAATCTCCTAGTCTGTTTGAAATTAAATATTCCATTTGATTATTTTTATTCATTTGGTGTCTTGCTACTTCCTTATAGTAAGCATCCGTAATTAATTTAACCTTGTCTTTTGGAATACAACCAAGGTCTATTAGATTTTTATTTCTAAACCAATTCCTTCTAAATTCAGAATTTTCTTGTCTGAATTTTCTGCCCTTTACCTCTTCAAGAATACTATTATATCTCTTGGATGACATGATAGTTTGTTTTTTGTCTTTATTAATTAAACAATCATCATCCGACAATACGTTTGGTATACCATCAGACGAATCACCTCTGATAATATGGTCAACTAGAAACGATACTGGGTCTTCGCACACAATAAAATCCTTGTTATTAGGGCTATATTGTACGACATTTTTGATTCTTTGTAGTTGTTTAAAATCTTTGTCAGAAGAAACTATTAAAGTTTTGTTCTGTTGTGGGGTGAATTTGTCATCGTAGATTTCTTTAGAGATTACAGCAATAATATCGTCCGCTTCAACTGTATCTACTTGCATACTAAGAAATGGAAAATTTGTACTTATTTCTTCTCTTACTAAACTGAACAAATTATATATTTTATTCCAGTTTATATTATCGTTTTTTGTTTTCTTTTTCCTACTGGCCTTATATTGTGGAAACTGGTCGGTTCTCCAGTAATTACCAGAGTCATAGCAAAGAATCATTTTATCACCATATTCACCTTTAAACCGATTATAGTAGTAAAGTACCCCTTTTAAAACTGAATATCTAATATCTTTTAATGTGAGTTCTTCGCTATTAAAATTTTTACCTTTTGTAGCGAACAAATTTGAAATCATGATTTGGTTTGTGTCTAAAAGTATCATCCTTAAAATATCCTAACTATAATGCAGTTTTTGTTTAGTCTTTCCCTAACTGGTTTTTCCACGGTTTTTATATCTTTAATGTGTTGTACCACAAATTTTTTTGTTAATCTAACTTTACCATTAACCATGTGCATAGTATGCTTTGGATTCCTCAATTTTTTAACCAATGATTTCTTTTTATCGAATCCTGTAATAGAAGCACCCTTAACTGACAATCCTTTGCTGTCTGCTATGTACATGTAAATCAACCTGCTTTGAACGTTATATACAAACAACGCTGTAGCACCTATAATATCTTTGGGGTCTTCAGAAATTAAATTTAACTCGTCGTATTTTTCTAGGTGAGGCAGTTTTTTAACCATCATATTTGGTGTTGTAGATTTTTTTCTCTTTTTCTTACCTTTTTTGGTGAAAGTTCTTTTATTGGAGTATTTTTTAGCGACCTCTACTATATCACCAACAAATTCTATTAATCTGGTATGATATCTCTTTTTAAGATAATCATATGCTTCAACTAGTTGCTCATCTTCCCCCTCTAGGGCTAGTTTTAACTCATTAAGAACTGGATTTAGTTGGTTCAAAATTTCAACGGCAAACTCTGGTTTTATGTTTTTAGTTTTAAAATAACTCTCAGCATTAAACCATTCTACTTTTTTGGTTTTAGGATAGTTTATTAGCCTATCCACTTCAGAATTAATTTTATGGATGTATTCATTTAATTCATTGTTAAATTTGGTCTTGGGGTTAACTTTAACTTTACTAAGAGAGGTTTTTGCTGCCTGCACAGACCGTTTTCTAGAAAGAACAGTGTTCCTTTTTATTTCACCAAGACCTTCATTAATAATCTCTTTAACCAGTTCGATAGGACAACCCTTTTCTAAAATTCTACATGCAGAACCTACTTTTTCATAGTTGCTTCTATTACCATTGCTGTAATTTTTGGCTGATTTTTTGTCCATATTGTTTTTAACGTAATTCAAAGTCCATCTTTTTAGTTGCTTGGGTGTAGCATAAACTCTGTACCAGTATAAACATGAAACAACCTCAAAGGGTGCATCTTTTTTGGTTATTTTTGTCCAATCCCTGTCAGGCTCTTTTGCAATTGATACTTGTTTACTCATATTTGTATTATATTCTAAAGGCTAAATTCAGTCAAGATGGTTTTTTAAAGACAAAAACTGGTTCGTATTTAAGATATTTACCGTTTACTCTACAATAATTTTTGCACATGGGTACACCGTTTTCATCCAAACGATTTTGCCCAGGCATCAATTCCATCGCCATTTTGAGTGTATAGCAATATTCCATACCAAGAGATTCTAATATGTCCCTTGAGTCTTGCTCTAGAGGTAAAAATTGTTTTTTAATTAAAAGGTCAGCGATGTTCCACAGCAAATATCTATCTGGTTTTAAATATTCAACACAAGTTTCTAGTGTTGGTGCTAGAAATCCATGTCGCCATGCGTCATATGATTGTCCGAACTTTTTATATGATTGAGTTTCGTCTTCGCTATACGCCTCTCTGTTGAAATAAGGTGGTGAAGTAAAGATAAGGTCGATTTTTCCTTTATATTTTTTGAAGTCGTGTTTGAGGTGGATGTCTTCAGACCCTTCTCTAAAAAGATGGTAAGTATTCGTTTCGGAAAATATAGGATTTCCACGATAAGTTTTGGTATTGTAAAAATCTGCGAGAGAAGCATACTTGCTGTAATTACTGTCATCGTTAAAATTGTCAGTATTGGGGTCAGTACCAATATAGTGAATCCTACGGTCATCCCTAACGGCCATAGCACCGAGTATGCGACCGCCCCAGCCAGCAGATGGGTCATATATGTTGATAATCTCTTGGTCTTTGAGGTTTTCAGTGAATCTCTCATATAAGTATTTAGCAGTCATCGATGGGTAATTAACGGCCACCTGTATATATCCGATTCTAAAGGAAGCAAACCCTCGTGGAAAAATTTTTTTATCTTTTTTGTAAACACGAATATTATATACCATATTATCGGGCATTTTATCAATGTCAAATGTTGAGTGATTACGATATTCTAACCATCCCTTTTCTTTGTATTCCTTAACTTGCTCCCTGCTCAGATGCAAGATGTCAGATTGTTGGACTTGATAATATCCACTGTTTACACCCTCTCTCATCTTTGTTTGTTCAAGCATAAAATCATAACCCTTGAAAATCTTGGGGCTGTTATGAAACGCATCCATCCATTCTTCACCATTGCTTACGCTTACCACTGAGTATTTGTCATCGTTACATAATGCTGATTTCGCATGCTCGTAGAGAGAATCCCTTCGGAAGTGACGCATTGATGCCTTGACCATTCTCTCTAGAAACCTATCTTCTGCAAATAAGTCATAAATTGAATAACCAGTATCTTTTTCTGTGTAGTTGATGCGAGTCTTCATCATGTTACTAAACCATTGGTCTGCTTCTCCACCAACCCTTGATTTGTTGATAATAACGTCGTTATCGATGTTTGATAATTCGTCAGTAAAGGTGAATTCGTGGGTGGGAAATTCAGCCATCTTATTGAATTGCTCAACAAGTGCTTCCTCATTTTTACCAATTCGTGGTGGACAACCATATAAATCCCAAGACTCTTTTACGGTTTTACGCATTTTAATAACCCAACTTCTAAACTCATCTGGGGTCATGTTAGCAAGGTCTTGATAATAACAATTCATGTCTGAATTGATTACATGGTTGTTTCTCTCATAAAAATCTTTATTCATTGTCGAGTTTGTGCATATTGAATCTAATTTCACTGAAATTTCCTTTCTTAACAAAATGTAAATTATTTTGGAATTTGTCAACTAATTGGTCTGCCTTATGTGTAATTACAAAGACATTCGCTTTATTACCAAGACTGTTCAATATTTTTAAAAATTCCTCTGTGCCAACCACATCAAGACTAGAATCAAAAACCTCGTCTAACAGCAAGAGATTACAATTAACACTGTTTTTAAGCCTTGCTATTTCTCTCCAAGCAAGTAAAAGAGAGAGGTCTATTCTCAATCTTTCACCTTCACTAAAATTGAAATAAGTGAAGTCATCCCTATATCTACTTTTAATTGTTTCATCGAAGTTCTCGTCTAATGTAAACTGACAAAAAAACCCCATAGAGGACAAATACTGATTAATCAACTTGTTCATTATTGGTAAATAGTAACCGATTATTTTAGATTTAATACCCGTATCTTTCAATAGAGAACTTACAACCTCAAGATTCTCCCTAAAATCCACCATTTCTCTCCTGTCTGAATCTAAAATACTGTGTTCTGATTCCAGTTTTACTAGAGATTCTCTTTCTGTTTGTAAGTCTTCTTTGTCTTCTGTTATTTCTTTAATGTTGTCATTTATTTTGGTTATATACCTATTACAAACTGATATATTATTATTGGACTCTGATATTTTATCCTCGATTACTCTCACATCTTTCAACGTAGAATTTACTTTGCTTAGCAACTCACCTGTATCATCTATGGTTTTGCTAATTTGGTCTACTGCATCTTCCAACTCTTTTATTTTGATGTTCTTTGTATCAATCTTATCCTTTTTTATCTCATCATCTATGTTTTGGTCACACACTGGACATGAGTTGTTATCCTCATAAAAATTTATATCCTTCTTACTCTTTTTTATATTGAATATAAGTTGTTTTTCTATAGATTCTGCTTTCAGGAGTTTAGAAGAAAGAGAATTTTCATCCCCAATTTCTTTCATAAATTCGTCAATTTGATTTTGGTATTCTTTTATATTTTTTTCTAAATCTTCAATTTGACTGTTGGTTGTATCCAGTTCTTCTTTGTAACCTTGCACAGATTCTTTAGATTTCTCTTCCATTTTGTTTATTAGGTTTTTATGACCGTCTATCTTTGATTTGATTACATTGATTTGATTAACCACATCCGATAGTTTGGTTTTATTCTCTGAAACTCTAGACCTTAGCAAGTTATTCATCACAGAAAATATATTAATATCTAATAAATCTTCAACGATGTTTCGTCTGTCTTTAGCAGATAATTTCATAAACGGTGTATAATTTGAAGAACCTAAAATAACAATCTGACAAAATGCTTTATATGACATTTTGAGTATTTGTTCTTCTAGAATTTTTTGGTAGTCTAATACAGTTGCTTCCTGAGGAACTAGTACACCATCTTTGTAAATTTCAAAAATCTTTGGTTTTAAACCACGAATTACTTTATATTCGTGGTTGTTGGTATAAAATTCTATTTCTACCACACAGTCTTTTTCATTTACACTATTTACTGTATTAGCAATTTTTCTTCTACCGCTAAGTGATATTCCTCTAAAAGAATTACCAAATAAGGAAAAAGTTAAAGCATCCAACATTGTGGATTTTCCTGCTCCATTATCACCAGATATTAGAGTGGTATTGTATTTATCTAGATATACCTCTATAGGTACATTACCAGTGGACAGGAAATTCTTCCACGATAATTTTTTAAATATTAACATCTTGAATACATTATATCAGATAGGCTCATTGCAATCAATTATAAAACATGCTAAGGTATAGTTGCCGTATTGGCTCAACTATGTTCTGGATATACCATTTAGTTTGTTCTTCTGCTAGTCCAGTATATTTTAAATCTAACATGTCTTTAACATTAATGTCTTTGAAAATCTTTTTTCTAGAAATTCTATATACTAAGTTGTTAGTTTTGCCGGCATTAACACGACCTTTTGCATCTATTGCTAATTTTCTAATTTCCTCATGCGCCACTTGTCTATCTACACCGTTCTTTTTAACTGCTTCAATCACAACATTTTCGGTAATGAAAAAAGGTAGTTCTTCTTTATAATGTTTGTGTACCATATCGGTATTTACTACCATATTGTTTACTACTTCAAACACTGAATCTAAAATTTCATCTGCTATAATAAAAACTTCTGGTAGTAATAATCTCTTGTTTGCTGAGTCATCCAAAGTTCTTTCCATCCATTGATTGGCTGCGGTATGATATGGATTTTGGACGAGGGATATTAAATACCGTGATAATGAACAAATTTTCTCACAGATGATTGGGTTTTGTTTGTATGCCATTGCAGAAGACCCAACTTGGTTATTTAAGTCAAAACCTTCTGATATTTCCCTTTTACTGCTTAAGATGCGAATGTCGTTCGCAAATTTGCTGGCTGCAGATGCAATCAAACAAACAGATGAAATTAGTGTTGCATCGTTAATTCTTGGATTTGTTTGTCCAGTAATTTTTACTAGATTAGATTGACCAAATCCGAGTTTTGATGCAATCATTTCATCCATGGTTTGCACCTTTTCAGCATCACCATCAAACAAACTTAAAAATGATGCTTGTGTTCCTGTAGTACCTTTTGCACCTCTAAACTTGATTTTATCTAATCTAAAACCCAAATCTTCTATTGTAGTAACAAAATCTTGAATCCACATTGTTGTTCTTTTTCCAACTGTAGTTGGTTGTGCGGGTTGCAAATGAGTTAGACCAACTGTTGGTAAACCTGCATTAGTTAGAGAAAAATTTGCTAGACTATCTATCACTAATGCAACTTTTATTATAAGTTTAGTCAATGAATCCCTAACCATAATAGATTCTGCATTATCGACTACAAATTGGCTAGTGGCCCCAAGATGAATAATGGGTTCAGCATCAGTTGCAACTGCACCAAATGCATGAATGTTTGCTACTACATCATGTTTCGTTTTGGATTCATAATTTTGAATAGCAGAGAAATCTATTTTAGTTACTGCATCCTTCATTTCTTTGATTTGGTTATCAGTAATGATGTCAATACCGAGTTCTTTTTGCGTTTCTGCTAAAACACACCATAAATGCCTCCAAGTCATTATTTTGTTTTGTTCTGACCAAATGTATTTAATATCATCTGACCCATATCGGTTACTTAAGGGTGAAACATATTCGTTCATTAATTGTTACCTTTTTGTTTGTTTTGGTTAATCATACTGTTAAAGATTCCATATAAAGTTCTTTAATCAGTTGTTTTACTATATTGGAATCTTTAATGTCTTCAAGGTTATCCACTTCTTCATAGATTAATTCAAGTGTGGATTTGGTAATGTCTGCTTTTTGGTTGTCTATACTGTTAATTATTGTATTATCTACATCTTCAACTATACTTAAGTCATAAACACCGCTATTATATAAAGAATCTATAACTCTATCTAAAATATAAGGTTTTTCTTTATTTATGACATAAATTTTTACATATGTATCCCTATATTTGGAGTGGTTTTCAGTGATAAATTTACTATAATCATATTTGGTGTCATCATAACTTAACGTGTAAAATAACTTCTGGTCATTTTTAATAAACTCTAGTTCTCTAGTGTCGGTGTCTAAAATCCAAAAACCTTTGGGTTCATTTACATCTGAAAATGTAATCTGATAAGGTGCACCCAAATATATTATATTACCTTTTTCTTGTTTACAGTGAAAATGACCACTTAAAACCTGTTCAAATCTGCTAAAATTTTTGGGGCTCATCCCACCGTCGTATTTAATACCACGAAGCACTTCATATCCATCCAATTCAAGATGACCAACCAACCATTGTGCACTTGTTGAGTTAACAAAATCCATGCTGTTTTTATAATTTTCATTGTTTATCCATGGTAATAATGCTATTTCCATACCATCAAATTCTAAAGTAACTGGATTTTCATAAAGTTTGAAATTGTCATATCTGTCTGAAAATAACTCTTTTATAGAATTCAAGTCATTGGTATTTTTATAATAGGTATCGTGGTTACCCAATATACAATGAACTTTAATATCCATATCTTTCAAAGGTTGCATAAAATTGTTTCTAACTTTAGAAAGAGTGTTGAAGTTTATATACTTTCTTCTATCTAACAAATCTCCCGCATGGATTACAGTATCTATGTCATATTTTTTTAAAGTGGGAAA
>Ga0098052_1000536_pt1 | contig 24175 bp, 45 predicted proteins | sample 15_taG_FD_81591 | JGI IMG/M metagenome (GOLD analysis project Ga0098052, IMG submission 81591) | Marine viral communities from the Subarctic Pacific Ocean - 15_ETSP_OMZ_AT15312 metaG | ecosystem: Environmental > Aquatic > Marine > Oceanic | place: Pacific Ocean | collected 2015-01-18
CACTTGAGACGGGAAGGCATGGGCAAGTCATCTCATACACAGCCGACATAGTTGAAACAACAGACGAAAGCGGCGATCCAATCAACTGGCAACAGGTGGTGCAGGAGTTCGGCGATGGCCATCGTGAATGGCGCAAGCAAACGGTAGCCAAGTTTGAAAAGGAAAACATGGCAGCAGTCGAACAAGCTGCAATGGATGACGCCATGCTGGCTGAAGATGATGGCTCAGTGTACGAGACACCAGAGCACCAGATTAGGCACGAGTTAGCCGCCTTTGGCATGGTCTAACCTTAACAGGGGGGCGAGCAATCGCCCCCCATAACCACACCAAACAAGGAGAATAAAAAATGGAAATATTACCTCTAATCATTGTATGCGTTTGCATGTGCGCCGTCTTATGTGCGTGGTAGCCTATTTGAAAGAATAAGGCATAAAAATACCCCCCTCCATTGGAGGGGGGTTTTCTATTTCCCGGTTATGAACACAACACAACTAACAACCCTTGGCCCGATACAAAATTTCTTTCTCAATAATATACTGACTCGCAAAATCAGATCCCTCGTATTCTTCCCGCATTACCTGATGAGGGTATTGGTCACACGAAGCATTCATCAAATCAGCCGTTAGTGCTTTATATCTAATCGATTCGGATATGCCTTTGCTAGTGGCAATAGATTGATAATGTAAAAGCATCTTTAAAATTCGCCTCGAATTTCGGTGCTTATGCCACTGCGCTCTTGAAGAGGCGGGGTTTTTAACAGGCTTATGCCAGAAACTCATTCTACCACCTCCCCGAACTCTGCTTTAGCGTCAGCGTAAAACTCTTCACTGGTTGGCATTAACTCCCTAATGGTAGCCTCTAGATTTGAGTTGTCGACGATTGCTCTATTTTCGTTTTCCTCTATTTTTGATTCTTTATCCATAATATATGTGTGGTTTAATAGGGTGCGAATACTTTACAAACAAGTATTACGACGATTGACATTGCTACTGTTTCCATCTTCAGGATTGTCTCATCTGGAGGGCTATTTGTCGAGTCTAAAATTTAGACCATACCCAAGACACCAAACGCCAAACAAAATGCCTCAGAGGGGCAATAGAGGCTTAATATAGTCACGTTAAAAAGTCCATGCTTCCCCCCGCCCCCCGATCCAAAGGATCGGGGGCATCAAGCCCCCTTCCCCCAGTCTCCCCCCGTGGGGGAACCCCCACGGGGGTTATTATTTAAATATTTACTATTTATATTTTTCACCCCCGTCCCCCAGTCTCCCCCCGTGGGGGAACCCCCACGGGGGTTATTATTTAAATATTTATTATTTATATTTTTCACTTTTATAGTCATTATTAATTATTAATTAATTAATAATTAATTATTTAATTATTTATATTTAATATTTCCGGATTTGTATTTTTCCTTTTAAGTATTTAATACAGTGACTTTTATATTTAAGTAGTGATAAAAAAAACCCGCCGAAGCGGGATGATTATTTTATTTAGTTATTTTAATATTCATGCCTTGGCATATCAGCCATTGGGGTGCTCCCGTCGCAACTATCTTGCCCTGTCATATCCCGATCATCATCATCAGGAACAAAAGCAAGAGAGTGCAGACACTCGATTGACTCAGCATCCTGCAATTTTTCCAACAGAATTTCCCCGGCTCCATACTGGTCACCCTCTATTGTGCGTCCGGCTACGAAGCCAGAATGGCCTGACAGGCGTTTTGCGAGCACCTCAGAAGACCCAGAGGATTTGGGCAATTCACCCGTATCATGGCCAAGGGAATTTTCAACAATAGTCGGGAGGTCATGGAAGACCATATCATTGATCTTAGACTGATAATCGGCATTGCCCCCCATTGCCTGAAGCTGACAGAAGGACATTAAATCCAACAAGCGGACAGCAACTTTAGCACGAGCGATTTCCCCCTCAGAGAGAGGCGTTTGAACGGTGAATGTGTGTGTATTATTCATAACGCCCGTATTATAGGCATAATTTTTTTTAAAAGTCACTACTAAAATGTCCGCAATCAAATTTTTTTATTCCCTGTCAACTAGCGTTAATAATCACTATTAAAATACATATATATAATACATTAATGATGATAGTGCCCATGCCATGGGCATGGCCCATGGCCATGGGCCATGGCCTATTATTTTATTATTTATTATTTATACTTTTCCCTTTTATATTGCCCGCAGGGCGGGCACGCCCGCCAGCGTTTATTATTTATTATTTAGTATTTAATAGAATGACTTTTGTATTTAAGTAGTCACAAAAAAATCCCCGCCGAAGCGGGGAGGTGTTTTTAGTATGGTGCAAACATTCGGCAAACTATTATTACTAGGATTATTGCCGCAATCGTTTCTAATTCCATTTAGTTTTTGATCAATTCGGATTTAGGCAACGTAGCGAACGCTTTCACACTCGCTTTAGTTGTGCTCACTTTGTCCAACGTCCGAAGGATTGAACGACCAGTTTTATCGGCATTCTCCCAACGGTCGGTTGATTGATCACGCAGGAATTGAGTCACACTCTGGTAAAGACCATAAACCGAACGTTGGTTAGCGTGGTCAGAATCGGAATCATTCCAGATAGTGGCAACCCGCTCACGATTGCGCTCTGCAATCAATCCCTTGCGAGTCAAACCTTGCAGGATGTTCAAACCTTGGGTTTGGGTAATATCCATTGCGGACATTTTCTCAAATGGTGCAAGGCTCGCTTTAATGCGCTTCATGATTTTCTCCATGGCTTCATCGGCAATTAGATTGTCGACGTTGAATTGCTGCGTGTGACGTCCGACTAAAGACACCTCACGTTCCATGGAGAATTGACCATTTGAGCAAATCATCCGAACAAATCCCGCCATTAATGCAGGAGATAGTGAACGATCAAACGAGTTTTGCGCTACGATCTGCAAGGCTAGGTCGTTTGACTTGTCATTGCCGACACGATAGGCGTCGTTGCCGAACGTGTAAACCGTTCGCATGCGTGCACCATCCTGAGTCACGACCACATTGCGGTCGGTCACGTTTAAGCCATGATGGTCAAACGCTTGTTCGCAACGTCCTAATATAACGTCATTGTCCACGATACCGTAACGATCTGAAACGTGTCCAAGGCATTTGCCAGTGTCCAAGCGCACGTTATGAAAACCATCGGTTTTCTCGATCTTGTCAGTGATCTTGCCACCGATGACGGCAGGAGCATAGGCGGGGACTTGAACAACCTTGTAAGAGGCGTCATTTTCTTGTTTTGCTAATTTAGGCATTTGTGTGTGTTCCATGGTCAGGCCGTTGCTGCATATAGCTCGTTTACCTAACGCTTCAAGAATTCTCTCATGTATCCTGCCAAGTGTAAAGAAAATAATATAGTGACCACGAAAAAAATTGCCTGAGTGAAAATCCCAAAAATACAATACTGCCCGCTTTTAATACTAACTATGAAAACCCAGTTATATAATAACTACTATAGGCCCGCCATGTGCATGGCCCATGGCCATGGGCCATGGCCCATGGTTATTTAATTATTTAATATTTATATTTTTCCCTTTTGTCTTCATTTAATTAATTAATTAATTAATTAATTAATCATTATTTTATTATTTAGTATTTATAGTTTTCCCTTTTGTCTTTTTCCTAGTGACAAAAAAAACCTCGCCCGAAGGCGAGGCGTATTTGCTTTTATTGTTATTACATTGCAAAAGTTGCAAGCTCCAATCGGATTTGCTCGTGAGGATTTAAATCTTCTTGAGCTTCTAGCATCGATTTCTCTTCTTCGATTTCTCCACGAATATCTGCAACGATATCCTCCAACATTTCTTCCTTCCAACTCCGATAGGTGCGTGCTGCTGTCCAGTATCCGAATAGCCAATTAAAGTTGTCAGTGACCTCCACGATCTCGACCTCAGCAGAAAGAAGATCTCCGTGGTTACCAACTTCAACGGTGAAAAGGATCTCTGCCTGAATGTCTCCAGAGGCAGCAGTCCATGTTTTGAATGTGCGTTCTTTTGTAGTTATCATATCTAGTTGTGTTTAGTGTTTCATCAGTCCCAATTGGGATATTCAAACCTAATGCCAAAAGGGTAAAACGTCAATAGGCAAAAGCACTTTTTTTTAACTTTGTTTTGGTAGTGATTACAAAGGATTTGCCGATCATAATTACTATGAAATGATTGGCAACGTATATAGACGATCACCAGTGAGCGACAACACCTGTATATATTATATATATAAATATATATATATATTATTATTTAATATTTAATATTTTCCCTTTTCCCTTCGGGAAAGTTTTGCAGTTACTATATTATTTAGTATTTATATTGATCCCTTTTATATTTTAACAGTAACAAAAAAAACCCCCTGCCCGAAGGCAGAGGGCCACACACACAACTAACTAATTAACTTCTGACTTTCTTCCACTTCACAAAGCTTGAGCCTTTGTGATAGTCCCATTCAGGGGACATAGGATCTGCTTCTCTGAAACCGTCCTGAATAAACAAATGGCCAACCGCATAGTCTAACCAGTAGCGTTTTTCTTGGTTCCAAGTGCGATTGATTGCCTTCATCATTGTTCTAACAAATTCAGGCGTCGTTGGTTTAGCCTCGGTTGAAAAGAAAGCGTTAGCTGAATCAAAACCATTGAAACCACTTGTCTCTTTCTTGCCGTTGGCGTGCAATTCGATTCTGTAATATTCCATAATTATTCTCCGTGCGGGTTATCGCCACAGGCGTTGAGGGCGTGTTCTTGTTCGTCTTCTTCCCAACTATATCCTGCTGGTGGCATTACTTCATCAAGATCAAGATCCGTCGTTTGAGTCATGATGTGAGGTTTGATTTCCTCCATTGAAACGTCGCCCCATTCATTCTCAAACCCCATAACATAACCGAAAGCTATGCCGTTCTTGTCCGTCTTCCCAAGGTAATATTCCCAATGGTTTTTCAGGATGATGTGCTGGTGGACTGCGAAAGGCTCGTGGCCCTCGGCAATAAGGATGTTTTTGCTAGTTTGTGTATTACTCATAACTCCGCCAATTATAGCAAAGCAGTCGGCCCAGTCAATAACAAAATTTTAACACAGTTAGTATAAAAAGACCCGGCTTTCATCGTTACTATAAAAGTATATACTTACTGTAATAAGTTAGCCCCATGGGCATGGCCCATGGCCATGGGCCATGGTTCCCATTATTTAAATATTTGTTATTTATATTTTTCCCTTTTGTAATTACTATTTTAATTAATTAATTAAATAATTAATTATTTAATTATTTGGTATTTATATTTCCGCTATTTATATCTCACCTTTTTATATTTACTATAATAAAAAAAAGGCCCCGCCCGAAGGCGGGGTTATTGTTATTATTTTACTTTAGTTTTTTACAAGCTGCGACTTGGGCAAGGCCAAGAGTTGCTTGATGTTCGTCTTGGTTCTGATTCCCCGATCCAAGGTGCGGAGCAATCTTTGACCAAGCTCTTCACCTTTCTCGAAACGGTTTTCAGAGTAATCACGAAGGAACTCCGTACCAGCATTGTAAACGTTCAACAGGTTCCGCCCCTTGTCCTCCGAGTAGCTCGGCGAATTCCAGATGCGGCGAACCTCTTCAAGGTTGCGCTCGGCAAAAGGAATCTTGGCAATCACGTTCAGCCCCTGCTCTTGAGTAACCGAAACCTTAGCAAGGTTGCGAAACACGTCGAGCTGTCCATTGATGCTGTCCATTGCCTTGTCCAATGCGGATTCGGTAATGAGTTTGTCAATGTCGAGTTTGTTAGTGTGACGACCAACCAAGCTGAAAGCGGAAACTAGCGAGGTCATTCCGTTCAAGCAAACGAGACGCAAGAAACCAAGCTGAAAGCTCAGCAGGGAACTACGGTCGAATGAGTTGTTAATCACGAGACGCAAACCGACATTGTCACCTTTCTTGGCAATGCGATAATTCGTTTCCTTGAAATCATAAATCATTCGGAAACGTGCTCCGCCATTAGTAACAATAGCTTTGCGCTCGAAGTTTGTTAGTCCCGCCTTATCAAAGGCAGTCTCGGATTTAGCAACTAAATCAGAGTTGTCAATTACCCCGTAACGGTCGCTAACGATTCCCATCACCTCATCGGTGCTGGCATTAACATTGGCGAAGTACCCCGTAGGCTTGCCGTTTCGGATGTAAGGTTCTTGGGTTACTTTGTAATCCCAGTCGTTTGTTTGTGTTTGTAGTTTAGGCATAATGTGTTCTTTCGTATAACAGTCAGTAGAATAGCATAGTCTGATCAGAAAAGTCGAGAAAATAATCACTGTAAAAAAAACTTTTTGTTGGCAAAGTGCTTGACTTTTTACAGTGACTATGAACCAAGTTTTCTAGTAACTATAAAGGAAGTTTTAATAGTCATTAGGAATTGACAGTATTATTATAACTACTAAAATGCCCTGCGGGGCAAGCCCCGCAGGATCGGGGTGTGTTTATACATTATTTACTAAGTATTTGTTTCCCTTCCTTTTCCCTTTCGTAGTCACAAAAAAAGCCGCCCGAAGGCGGCGTGGAGGAGACTATTAATTTAGTTAAGCCCCTTCCCTTGAACCAGTACATTTGCATGAATGACCTTGCCATCGCCATCTCGCTCCGCAAGACAAACATAATCCTGCCTGTTGTTCACCATCCATTGAACCGTTAATTGCTGACCCTCCCTCAAGAAACGACTACCAAGTTCACTGTAATGAGGGTATTGGCCAGATTTCTTTATGGTTATAAAAGAGTGTGGCATTATTCCACCTCCCTTGCGCCGTTGCGATAGGCAGCTACTCGCTTATGACCCCACTCTGCTGCCCAACCAACGTGTCTCCAAGTTTCTGTCCCGTCATTTCCCGAAACAACTACGTCCCGAACATCCCCATCGTTATCATAAAACGACCTTGCTGTATCACAATACAGCAACTCACCCTCTGGAGTTTTATACATAACTGCGTTGGGGTTGTTTTCAATGATTTGATTGTGGATTTCCTGTTCGAGTAGTTGTGCGTTCATAACAGTGAGAAGTATAGCCCTTTGGTGGAAATAGTCAACAACAAAATTCAACAACCTGTTTCCCAGTAACTATAAAAATACATTGTTATAGTAACAATATAACATTTGTAATTACTATTTTAATTAATTAATTAATTAATTAAATAATTATTTAATTATTTGTTATTTATATATTTCATATTTATATAATTGGCATTCGCCTTCGGCTTTTTTTGTAGTCACTACTATTATTTTCGCAATAACTATTTCCCTTCATTTTATAATCACTATAAAAATATTTATAATCACTACTAAAGTATTAACAGTAACAATAAAAACCCCCCCGCCTTTCGGCGGAGGGAGAGGTTGCCTTACTGTCCTTTTTTATGCCTTTATATTGATGCCCTTGATCTTATCGAGCAGGGAGTCAATTGACTCAACTCCCTTTAAGTCTGTTCCGAGTGAGACTTCTGGCAAGCCAGTGATCTTTTTGATCCGGTCGATCTTGATCCGCCGCACTATGAAAGGCACTTGTACTTTGCCTGTCGAAGTTTCAACGGTCGGGATGTCTTTGGAGCGACTATAAAAATGTGGTTGCAAGTCACTATAAACCATCTCCTCGCCATCTTCGCCATCAGTGTACTTGGTGAACGTGTTACCGTCAGTGTACCAAGCAAGAATCTGAATGAAGCTATCGCCGTCGAGAGCAATGTTTGAACGTGTCTCGCCTTGATGCTCACCCCAGTTACCGGAAGATTTCCAGCTTCCTGCGTCAGGGTGGTTGATCTTGGCAAGAAAACGATTTACTGCCTTGGTATAGTCAACATTGGCAAGGCCAACGTTTCCCCAGTGTTTATAGACACTAGCAAACTCCGCAGGGGCAGAGAGCTTGAAATCTCCCTTCCTGCCGTTGGGTTGCTTGCCAATATACATTGGGCGACCAGCGATAATATTAACCGCACGAACTCCAACGAATTGGAGAGCTTCGATTTGAGTGATAATTTTGTCAGTTAGTGTGATGTCATTCATAACGCTGTCAATTGTATCAACTGGGCATGAATAGTCAACAACCAAAATAATAAAAAATTAGTTTTATAGTGAGTAGAAAAAGAAGCTATTCTGTTTTAGTAGTGAGTAAAAAAGGAAACCCCCGCCTTTCGGCAGGGGCTCCTGTGTTATGATGAACACACACAACTAGACAGAGACACAACTCTACTGCCCAGAATCCATTAAAGTTACTCCTATAATGCGCTCGCTAGGGTATTTGCGCTTGAACTGATGAACTGCCGCTGCTTCGGTATTTGCGTAGATCGTTACCCTCTCCCCATACTCAGTACAAATTGTGTATCTCATCATATTTGAATCCTATACGAATAATCTTATTTAGTCAACAACTATTTCTTTTCTAGTCACTTTCATCCCCCGAATATGTTTGGGTCTTTCGCTGCTTGGAACATTTGAATATGCTCAATTATATCTTCGGTTGGGCCACTCCAATCTACTTCATCCATACAAGATTGGGCAATGTCGGCCCAGTCATCATCATCCTCAAGGAGAGGAGTGAAGGAGTCTTTCTCCCATGTTGCTACAATCAAGCTGTCCTCTGGACTATATTCTTTTTGCAGCATTTCAATTAAATTTTTAACCTTCATTTAGTCCTCCAATTTTTCTATTGCGGAGGTTACTTCGGATATTTCCGATTCGTCCTCGAACCATTCATCCGTATCATATTCAGAGTTCGCTAGGTGTTCAGCGTCCTCCTCATTGGATGCTTCAACGATATAATCCCTAGAACGTTCTTGATATACTGTTACTTTATACTTCATTTAGTCCTTCTCCTCTATGGTAAGGTATCCGACTGTGTTTCCGTTGGAGTCGACTGCCCTAATGCAATCACTGGTGGTTTGCATTATGGTTCTCATTGCGAGTTCTTCGAGTATGTGGCTCAACTCATAAGCCGCAGTAGTTCGTTGTGCTTCGTGTCCTTCCGGATACGCTGAATTGGTGAAGGCTGCATTGCCCATCTTGATAGTAAGTGTTGCTTCTCTCATAACGTGGGCAAGTATATGTCAGATAGATCTATGTGTCAACAATAAAATTTAACTTTCTTTTAATTCAAACGCTTCGACGTAATTTTCGTTGGGGTCATACTGCATAGATCCTTCATAGTCCCCCATGTTATCCTCTGCGATTTCTTCGGCTTCGACTCTGCTATTAGCCATGATGATTTTCTCGCCATGAGCGTAGTATGTCTTACTCCATGTAACTGCATATTTTTTCATAGTAACTATTAATCCTCCACCTTCTTGAAATCACTATCCAATCCGAGTGTCTCCATCTGCTTCAGCAATTCGTCCTGCTCCAAGTCAAGGACGTAATCCTCCACATAATCAAGTGCTTCCTGCTGCGGCTTCGTGATTTTGAGATCGTTCCGCAGGATGTGTTCATTTATGTTCTCGTCGTAAAGCTTTTGGGCCATACCCAATACCAATCTTAATGCTTCTTTTTTATTCATTCCAACCTCCTATGCCTCTCTCCTCGTTAAACTTCTGCGTCTCTTTAGAGATAGGATACAAGTCCTCGTCCTTTACTTCGTTAAGTCCCATACCGAACATGAATGCCTCCCCTGCTTGGGTTAGTCCGTCCTCATTCCTGAGACACACAGGGTCTAGCACATTCGGTGCTGTAAAGATGTCGTTCCACTTCTCATCGTTGAACGCAGCATATTGAGTCTTACCCCTATTGCCTCCAACGAGATTAGTATAAGCCCAAACGCTAGAGATGCTATTGGAGTACATTAATTGTGCTGCTGCTTTTTTAGTAGTAACTGTCATACTGCCTCCGCTATCCATGGTTCATCTTCTGGCCCCAATGTGTAACCGTACTCCAAAGTCGATTCTGGGTCTTCATCTGCGTTTCCATCAATGCAATTACTAATAGCATCTTGAGGTGTGTGTGCGTCCGTATAGCAGTAACCATAATGGACTTCTGGAATCCTTACTTTGTATGTTCTCATAACGCCAACGAGTATACCCAAGACAAGGGTAGGTGTCAACAATAAAATCTAACAAGCCTCACTTAGGCCCATTCGCAATCTCATACTCTCCTGTATCTGGGTCGTATGTCTGGAAGTGCATCACCTCCGCCTCACTGTTTTCAAGTCTCCGACGGAACTCAGCAACGGCCTTGTCGTAAAGAGTGCCGGGGTCTGTTCCTTCGGGTGCTTCGATACCCACGAAAGAAGTCATCTCAAAATCATATGATAGTGTTTTCATAGTTATTAAATCTCTTTTCTCTTTAGATCTTCCATCTCCCCACACGTTTCAAGGACTTGCCAACCGTACTCGACCATTCTGTCTTGCATGTTCCTTTCATTGTTACAAAGAAACTCATGCGCTCTGTCCTCAGTTACCTCAAACAAATCCATCACATCTTCGATGCGCCAAACTACTCTTGCATATTCTTGTTTTTCGTATGTTTTCATAATGACTATATTAATGTCCAAACCCAATACCCCCGACCACCAATCCTGTCTGGTGGTCGAGCATCCGAACTTCGTAAGGGCCACGGGTGAGTGACTTTTTACATCTGGTGCAACTACGTCTCTGTCCTCCCATCATCCTGTTGTGAACGGTGGTCGAAAGATCATGCTGTTGACAGGCACAGTGCCATGCGTGGCGTTGCTGCTTGAACGCTGGTCTTTGGCCGTAACTATTACAACGATCTGGCTTCACCCCGAAACTGTGCATGACGTTCTTCCACTCACGACCATGCGGTCTAATACGGTGACTATGAAGCTCTGGGGCAACAAGGTGGGCCACCTCATGAGGAACTGTCGTTGCGAGGTAGCGATCCAAGTCCATGTTCGCCGCACCCAGATTGAAATTGAGTAGGTTTTTATACCTGTTCGCCCATGCGTTTACGCTCCTACCCCGAAGTTTGAATTCGATTTTAGGAGTTACTATAATACCGTGGAGTTCTTCGGAAAGACCACAATACTTGGCAACGGCCTCTTTGATTAGTTGTTGTGTACTCATAACGCTGGCTAGTATATCAAACTGACAAATGATGTCAACAATAAAATTAGGTGTCACTTGCGCCACCAAGCGATAAACTGGTAAGATGTCTTACCATCCCTGTCCCAGTTAAGGGCGAAGGAGGCGTTTCTCAGGAGCGTCTTTCCCTATCAAGGCTAAGCCGTAACAAGGGCCACTACTCCGATTCCAGCACCTAAATTCGTGGCCTGTAACCCAGCACCACTAAATACAGGGTGATACGGGATTCGATACCCGCAACCTTCCCTCACCCTAGCGTCTTACTCTCGGAGGTCTAGAACCTCCTGCCCTCGGACAATCAAACGGGTGTTTTCTATCGGGCCTTTCGGCTCCCGTGGACGCTCTGCTTGAGCTAATCCCCCCATTAAGTTGGTTCCGCTATTGAGGATTCGAACCCCGCCTCCAAGGCTTACAACTCCCAGTTAAAACCTTGTTTGGGATATCTCCCCAGAGTTAACTGTTTTCTGCTTGTCAAGACTGTGCTTCTGATCTTATTCAATCGCACACCACTTTCTAACGGTTTAAATTCTCAAAGAACATGGGTAGTATTGCATATACTCTGCACAGTGTCAACACCAAAATTTAATCTTTAAAACTAACTCCCTGTTTTCGTAGTAACTCGTAAACCTTGTTGTTCGCTGCGTCCGACATAGAGTTTAGGATGTCCCCCTCGTGGTCCATCAGAAAAGCCTCTGCTGCTTCGGGGCTTATTTCGTAACTATCTGTAATATCCGAGATCATAACACAATGCTCACAATACATTGATTCTCCTAATGATGTAATTCCTCTACTCATAATTATTATTGTTACTATATTTACTTCTTTTAAAACTCCCTTTCCCCTTCTTGGGCATATGTATCCTGCTAGAGGAATTCATAAAACCCTCTTTATTTACTCTAGCTCGAATTGGCCTTTTCAGTTTCATTGTCACTCCGATACTTTTTTTTCATCGTAATTGTCAAACGAGAGACTTCTGAAATGCTTGGTATCTTCATCCCAAAGCTCTTGGACTTCCGTTCCGTTATCTCCGTCGACATCATAGATGACAATATCTACATCTTCAGAGTCCTTCTTGGTGTCCCACACCATTCCCTCTTTTATTAAAACATATACATTTTTCTTTTTCATAGTAACGCCCAAATCTCTTTATCTTTTATAATCACTCTTTCAGCTTCGTGGATTGGTACTAACAAGGGCTTAGTGATTGAGCCTTTCGTCAGTGTACTTGGCGAACGTGTTACCGTCAGTACGACCATAAAAGTTTTAAACTTGTAAGGATTATAACGAACCCTTTTCCACCCATGTCCTTTCGGATACGCAAAGTCAAGATGTGATCCACTGGGGCTTCGCCAAGGGCTCGGACGTGCATTTTTTCCGCTGCATTTATAGTTACCACGAACGAATGCGTGAACATTCTTGCGCTTTTCCTTCAATACCTTTTCCCGCCCTGCTGGTTGAACTACAAACTTAACATTATCTAGCTCTAGAGCCTCCGTATGGAGTTGCACTCGGCCACCCCTTCGGACACTTAGAACGTTCTTGTGTAGATTGTAGTAAACCTCAACCCACTTACCTTTCAGTTGCGCTTTGCTCATCATTTGAGAATATTACACGAGTTTGATTTAAGTGTCAACAATAAAATTATATTTGATTAAGGCTGTCAAGAAACGGCCAGAGTATAATATACAACACTAAAAGGCACAGGTTGGTCAGGATAGTCTCATTCCAAAGACACCCCGCTAGCCAGAACATTCCACCCCAAACAAAAAAAGCCGGATTCATTCTTCCCTATTCTAGCTTTGTTTGTTGACAGTTGCAAGTACTCTCTTTTTCTTGTCACTATTATACCCACCTATCCCCTTCTTTCTATTCTTCTTTACTGCCTCCTGCGCTTCACTGCCCGCTGGCTGTTGTCCATGGATTAGAAGAGCGAAAGTCTCATTCCCCGCAAAGGCATGACTATCGTCGTGATCAATCTCTAGGCCTAGTCCCTCAGCTTCTTCTTCACTAAATACCACCACTGCCTCACGCAGCTCATGTTCATCAATAAGGCAATCATGCAAACCACCACGAGACGCAGTCAGTTTGAAATTCTCCGTACCCGATTGCCCGAGTTCGTCGATTCGGGCAACCCAGAACTTTAAGCTTTTGGTGTAAGCATAAAACAATTTATCCGGACAACGCTTTGATACTTCGAACCATGCATCAAAATACATCTTCTTAAAGAAGTCACCGCCGACGTGAATGCGGATGATATCCTGTTTTGGTAGTGACTCTAAAATGAGATCCACCATCTCTTCGAGTGACTCGCATTCTTTTAGTGCATCAAAGTTACTCCACCGATTAGACCGGACAGACGGAAACGCTGCTTCTGCTGTAGCGGAAAAGCAACGAAACTTAGCATAAGGCCCATCCTTAAGATCCCCTTTTTTCCCATGTCGTGGAAACTTGGAAAGGCACTCTAGAGCACCGGGACATGTAAAGCCGGAAGGCAACGAGACGCTGGCAATACGCTTGTCTAACTTAGCATTGCCGGGTGAGAATCTGAGTAGTTGTGTGCTAACCATGCGAGAATAGTAAAACAGATCCTCTCATGTGTCAACAATAAAATTTATGAAACCAAACAAACTATTATAGTAACCACTACTATCAAAACAAACGCAGCAAACCACTTCGAATCTTTTGTTGGGCTCTTATCGGCATCATGCGGTAGTATCATTGTTACTATATTACACTTTTATAGTAGCTATGATAATATCAACTTGTTTCGAAAACTCTTCGTGGGACACACACACCTATTGTGCCATCCTCAAACTGAAGATCCACGAACTTCCCGTTGTCCTTTATTATTTGTCCGGAAACGTTTTCACCTGAGAAGAAATGTTCAGTGTAGTTTTCTACGCTTCCATCAAGATAAGAATCATAACTCTCCACCACTTCCACTGAGGTATCCCTATTGAATGTTATCATGCTAATTATTTTTAATATTTTGTTCTTCTACTTCTATATCTATACACGAGTTATTTTCCTGCCTTTTGTTTTTTTTATCATCACTATCAAAACATCTAGCAACAATAACCAATGGCCCTAAGAAAAATATAAATACTATAAAAAGAAGTATTACCCCTACCACCCCCAAGGCTAATACAGTGACTGCGAAAGTCAGAAAGAAAACATTCCGAACAGCCTCGAAGAATCCTTCAAAGAATTTTTGTAGTAACCACATTAAATATCCCATATATTTTCGTTGTCACTATATTTAAGGTTAAGTATTTCACTTATTTCTGAGAAAGAGTACGATCTGGAGACCCACATAACCCCCGTCTCTTTATTTGAAAGCAAAAGAAACGGCTTCAAATTAAACATGGAATCATATTCATTGTCCTCAAACGAACCACAAACATAACCCGAATCTATTTTTATTCTTACTATAAAATCACAGTTAGCTGCTTCACAGATCCAGTAATTTTTTTTAAATCTATAAGCTGATTCTATCGGGAGTCCTACAATGATATCGTATATTTCTTCATTTATTATTTTTCCCATGTTCCTCCACATATTGTACACCTTTTTGAGTAAGAGCCCTTCCCTTTTCATCAATCTTCATCAGGTTGAGCTTCTGTAGGTACAACTCAATGTCCCGCATTAAGCACTCCTTGGATAAGCCAGTGACAGCTTGGAGTTCCTTGAGCGAGCATGACTTACGTTCGTATAGGATACTAAGCAAACTGTATTCTATTTTACTAACTCCAAAAGGGAGGATACCAAGACAACCCTTCAGGTAATCCCAGTCCTTGCGAGTGAACACCTTCTTTTTTTTGCCATGGGAACGGTTGTTGATTTTACGACACATATTAGCTGCCGTGCGAGCATTGCCACGAAGAACCAAGGAAATATCTTTCAGCACGTCCTTGGCAAATGTCACACCCTGCTTCTTACAGTTCTTGGCCATGATCTTTTGAAGATCACTAGGACTAGGAACCTCCAACTCAATTCGGTCCAAACGATCCATGAGAGCATGAAAAATGGATTGGCCCTCTGTAGTGGCGAAAATAAAACTGACCTTACGTAGATCAAAATCCACAGTGTAATCCTCATGAGAGAACGAGTTAACTAACTTATCCCCTTTGACATCTAGGATAGTTAGCAACGCCATTTGCACATCCTTCGGGATTTCACTAGCCTCATCAAAAAACAAAGTGACTTCTTTATTGGCCACATGAGGGATGATGAGATCGTTCCAGAACCTACTAAGATTCTTAATGGTAGAGCAGTTAATAGGGATATAAGGTTTATTCAAGAGTTTACAAAGTAACTCGGCCATGAAGGTCTTACCGCAACCCTTTGGTGCGATAAAAGCCAATGGGGGCAAGAAGCCCTGTTTTCTAGAGTCCTCCAGTAACAAGCCTAGATTCTTTTTAGCATCATCTTGGCCTACTGCTTCGGGGAAATGATCTTTTATTTCTTTTCCAAGTTTTAGTTCGGTGTTCATCTTTTAGTGGGTATATAGTAATCGGTTATAGTATAAGTGTCAACAATAAAATTAACGTTTTATTACAAAGTCCATTCGCTCAGTATGAGCTTCCACGTTTTTGGTAGTGGCTACGAAAGGTAGAGTTTCAAGGTCGGCCATCTCTGCGAAGCGACGACTCACTACTATAAGAGCAGTTTCATTTGGGTGCTCTATAGAGTGATTATAAACCCTATTGAGTTCGCTGAGTTTGACTCTAACGAAACTTCCAGATCCTTTTGTCTTACCACTACCTTTTCTAACTATCTTAGCCATAATATATTTTAATTTATTTATATAACTGTTTGTCGATCAACTTTGGGAATATTAAATTAGTTAACTCTTAGAGTCAATAATAAAATGATTTTTATTTGACTCGTTGTAGTCACTGTCAAAGTTTAACAGTCACTATTAATTTCTTAGAAACGGATTATTTCGTGAGTAGGAAACAGGGGGTTTTTAAGAAATAATTACTATGAAAACCTCGATAAAATAGAGGTGGGCCCTCATTTATTTAGCCCCAGATGTTTCGCCTTTATCTAGGATAATTAGGGTAGTTATTCTTTGCTCTTTCTACGTGCTTCGGCTATCCAAGCATCGACTTTATGCCTCGTCTCGTCTTCTTCCGCCAGTCTCATTACGTTTTTAATGAAGTCCTTGGTTTCTCTACAATCGGGGTCTTCTTTTATTAACTTTTGTTTGTATAAGGGCAGATCTTTGAACTGTTTTGTATAAGCACGCTTATATCTGGCCGCCATCTCCTTATTTGAAGCGGACACTTTCTTCTTTGAAGCCTTTTTTGGCCTTTTTGGGTTCTTAGGAGTCACTATAACTAAGTTAGACACCCTATATTACACTAACTATAAAAAAAACCCAAATAATCAACTAAAAGTCAATAAAAACGTTATTTCGCCGTATCTATTTCGCCTTCATCTATACTTATTTAACTCAATGTGTTTCGCCTTTATCCAGATCTTCATCGTTGTCTCTTCTATCATAGTAAGTAACAACATATTTCTTCTGCTCCATTCCCAGTAAGTTATTTCTATACTCCTCATAGGAAGAGTAATCGTTGTATTCATTCACTGTGTTTATATCTGGTTCTTTCATATTAGTGTCGAGAGATATTTAAAAAAATAGAATTTATGTTGGTTGAGATAATAAATAAAATAAGGTATACAGATCTGTTATTTATTTAGTTTAATATCATGTACTCTTTCTATTCTTTCTTCTTATTAGTATGTATAGTTATATGTTTATATTATAGGGGTTTTTAAGCCCTTTTGTTATTGCTTAACATGAGTAACAAAGAGAGACAAGTCATTTGTGAAAGTATAAATAAATTAATTTGTATATAAACAGATTATGTATATGGAATTATATATGTTTTATATATCAACAAAGAAATAAAGAACCGCATTTGTAATGTTGACCATACCTTGCCTTACCACACAATACAATACCTTACCCCACCATACCAATCCAGACCCGAATTCAAAAATTTAAATATGTGTGTTACCTTACCATACCTTACCAAACCCCGCCCTACAGGACCACTCCCAACCCTACCGGACCTCACCACACCTCACCCCACGAAACCTAACCCAAAGATAGATCATTTTTTGCCTCAACAACTGTTTTGTCGGCTTCTGAGATAGCGTTAGTTAGTGGGTCTTTATCTACTGGGTAATCCTCTACCCATTTCGTCCTCCAAGCAGTCATTTCACTAACGAACGTTTCAAATTGATTGGTTAATTCTGTCTCATCTTGAGTCTGGTCACTAACCGCTTTACGAGCCGCTTTAATTGCAGATTCGTATTGGCTATTTTGTGGAACACCATTAAGTCCTTCCTTGTCCCAAGGCATACAGTCTCTGTTATCATCGCTTGCCCACTTTCCACGCCATCCCTCCATTTCTGTAATGAACGTTTCAAATTGTTTTGTTAGTTTTTTCATTTTTCGTTGTCCTTCTTTTTATTTTATATATGTAACCTTACCTTACCTTACAAAACTACACCATACCAAACCCTACCTAACCAAACCGTACCACTCCTCAATTCTAAAAGTAAATATGTGTGTTGACCATACCATACCATTCCTCACCGCACTTGATCATACCTCACCTCACTGCACCATACCTCACCTCACCTAACTTCACCTCGCTGCACCATTCCTTAATTAAAAAATTCAATTGTGTGTTGACCATGCCATACCGGACCTTACCCTACCATACCAAACATCACCCCGCCCAAGCAGACCATACCGGACTGTACCTTAATTAAAAAATTCAAATACCCAGTTTCCTCCTCGTCTCTTTCGCAAGTTCGCTATCAGCCCAAACGCCCCCAAGCTTAGGGTCGTATCTAGCACTTTTCATCATGTTTTCCTTGGCCGTTAAGATTCTCAAATTGTCTTGGTGATGTGCTCCCCCGATAGACAATGGGATAATGTGATCTACATGATGCTTTGCTCCTGTTTCCTCATCAATTTCCTGTCGTTGTCTCCAGAAATCTGCAATTAATTCAAGATCTGAAGAAGGCAAAATAGCGTCGAGTTCTATTCCTCGTCTTTTATTGGCATAAGCGTTATACCTAGCTCTCCATTCCTTATCACCCATCCTTTCTCTTTTTCTCTTTTGGGCTCCTTTTATCTTCTCAGGATTATTACGATAATACTCTTTACTATATGACCTTTGTTCCTCTAGGTAGTTAGGGTTTTCGGCTTTCTGTCTCGCTCGGCGTTTCATTGATTGACTTTTATAATAGTCACTATTCTTACGATAGTGTTCTCTCTTCTTAGCCTTGAGTTTTTCTCCCTGCTTTTCCCTATAAAGCTTCCTTTTTTGCGCCAGCTCTTCTGGAGTTAGTCTAGGCTTTTTAGGGCAACTAGCCCCACAACACTTTGATCGCCCTTTTTTAAGACTCATACCTATAACCCACCTCTTTTCACCGCATTTGCAAACACACTCCCAATAATAAAGTCCACTTTCGCTCCTGCGTTCATATTCACCAGTAACTGTCCAATCACCGTATTCCTCTCCTGAAATCGGGAGTGACACGATGTTTCGACCACCATTCACAACGAGTGTTCTCTTACCTCCAGTGATGGTTTCCATGCCGTTAAAGATACTCCTGTCTACATGAGACCTTTTCTCCAACCATATAGTGGATGGGTGTTTGAGCAGCCTCATTAACTTCGCATTATGTAAATATCTACTCTTCTTAGCCTTTCTTTGGCTTTCCAGTAACTCCTCTTTGGTTTCAAAGCCCAGCTCCTTCATCTTTGCTACTAATCTTTTTTCCTTCCTAACCGCCGTTATATCTCTTCTTTTTTTACTCCACCATTGAGCATTAGTCATGCCTGTATTAGGTCTCTCTTTTTGCCACCATGCAGCACTGTTCTGCGCTATCTCTTCTGGAGTCCGTCTGCTTTTGCTGGGACAAGTGTTCGCACAACCTTTAGACAGTCCTCTTCGGAGATTTCCATTGTTGACCCATTTCTCTTTCCCACACTTACAAACACACTCCCAATGGTAGATCTTCCCAATACGTTTTAATTTCCCAGTGACTGTCCAATCACCGTATTTCTCTCCTTCAATCGGGAGTATCATTCTAGAATTACCAACAACGCCTGACATACTTTTAAAAATTCAATTGTTTGTAAGCCTTACCTTACCTTACCAAACGTCACCCCACTTGCACCTCGCAACACCAAACCTCACCACACCACACATGACCGCTCCTTAATTCTAAAAATCATCTTGGAAGTATGAAAATATCCTTTGTGCCATCGAAATCGATCTCCTTGTTAAAATATCCTATCTCTCCTATCTTCCCTAGAACTTCCTCTAGCTCTTTCAGGTAGGGGTGCTGTTTACCCCAACCAATCTCGCAAACTATAACGGGCTTTCGCTCTAATGACGCTAGGGTTTCGAGCATCCCATTAAAAATCTTATATTCATACCCCTCGGTATCTATCTTCATTATGTCTATTTTGTTTAATTTATAAATAGATTTATTTAAATCATCAAACACTTTACATTCAATATTCACGGGGTTCCCTGCGTTTTCTTCATTTATCCTTTCCGCTATCATAGTGTTCCACCCTAAATTATGACCCTGCCCGCCAACGGCTTGCCCCCCGCAATATATGACTTGTTGTTCTTCTACGTCGGAAAGCGCAAAATTTTCAACAGTTATACTATCGCTAAAACTAAATTTTTTTGCCGCATAATCCGCATAGGTTTTGATTGGCTCAAAAAGAATCGCTCTCTCCACGTTGACTCTCTTGAGCATTTCCTCTGTCCATACCCCACAATTCGCTCCAACGTCGACAATCGTGTAAGAGTCCCTTTCGGGAACGTATTCCATTATTTCGTTTAAGGCCGCTTGCATATCGTTACGGACGATACCGTCCCACCAGTTAAGAAGTTGATCGCTTTCGTTAGTAGCGTAATAGTCGTGAATCATGTTAAAAAAATATTAAAAAATTCGATTTCTAGCACATTTGAAGTTATTTAATTCTTGTTTTTTGTTTCCCCCTACAAAATGTTCTCCTGTTTTCATTGCGTCCCCACTTCGTGTTCCATTACTCATTATATCCGGACGAACGTCGAAATTAAAAGCAATAGTTGTTCTGTTTGTATCGTACTTTTGTTCTTCCACGAAATGAGGAGATAGAGAAGGAAATATAATCAGATCGTTTTCTTTGACCTTAGGATAGAAAGAATCCGTGGGGGCAAAAATTGGGAAATACCCACTGCTTGTGAATGATTTTTCAGTATTAGAAAAGGCGAATCTAGCATCTTTGTTATGGTCGTATTTCGAAAAGATACAGCCCGAAAAGTTTGCTCGACCCGCTTCGTGACTATGAACTTCTTGAGCTTGTCCTTTATTATATATATTAAGCCAACAGTCCTTTATCATTAACTCCACTTCAAAGCCCCAACCTTCAATATCCGCAGCGTTTTTGACGTTATCAAAAAACCTATGACAATCCTCCCCTGAATAAACTTCATTAATAAAACTACGCATATGGTACGAGAGGAGAATGCTGAATCTATCAACATCAATGAGCGTATTTCCAGTGTGATTAAGGTATTCGTCGCCGTGCGCTTCTAGAAAGGGGGGAAAGCTGGCATTTACTGAGAAGATCCACCCTTCGCCCTTTGTTTCGTATGTTTTAGCATTGAAATCAATACATTCCCTAACCAAATCCACTTCTTCAGGACTTAAAGAAGTATGGTAATAATAAAGTGGGAACAAGGTATATACTGAATTTTTCATTTGATTTCCGTTTTATCGTAACTATGAAACATAAAACAAAATTGTGTAATTTCTTCACCGGAAACATTTGGTAAATTCGCAATTCTTGAGGACTCCTTAAAGAAGTCGTATGCGTTCTTAACCTTTTTACTACAAAGAAGATCCCCCTCTTTAACTAAAATATTCTCCAGTCGCCAAAACCAAACTAACTCTGCGTCATTATTACTTGAGATAGAAGCAACTGATTCTACAATTTCGTCATCGGGTTCATGTTCGTAATGGTCCAAAAGTAAAGTGTCGCATTTGACACTACGAACATCATGTATATCTTTATGGATCACGTTGATTTTATCACTCAAGCCCAACAGCTTATTCAATCGTATCACCTCATGATTTTTTTCATAGACCGTAACTTGTTCAACTTCTCTCTTCTCAAGTAGCATTGTCGGTAACAACCCCATGCCCAGACCTGACAAGACACAATTCCCATACGCAAGCTCATAGCACCCGTAAAACTCGTTTATCGATTTAGGGCTAGAGGGGAAATAAGTCATTAATTGTCTATCGCCATAACTTAAAACAAAAGATCTACCTACTGTACTTAAATTTAATTTTCCTAAATTTAAATGTACTGTATCTACACTGTCTAAAAATTCTTTCATCACGGCTTCTCTAATGTAAAAACGTATATTTATTCCTTAGCATGCCTCAGCGTACCTTACATCACCCAACTTTACCTCAGAATACCCGACCAAACCTGACCTTCTATTACCTAGGGTCACCATAGCCTTACCTTACGAAATTCAAGAAATCGAAACCTTTTGTACCACTTCACCCACATTTAGTATATAAAATAATTGCAAAAATTATCCCCCCGATCTGGACGCCGCAAGTGATCACCATAGCCACCTTTCTGGCCCCACCTTTCTTATTCGGACCCATTTACTTAATCTTCCCCCTTAAAATATCGTAGAGCATCACCCAATCGCATGCCTTTGCTAAAATTGGATTAGAAAAAGCCGCTGGCTTATTCTTTTCAAAGAAAAAATGGCCACTCCAAGCGAATGGGTAGACAACAAAAGGAGCGAGGAGTAGCCAAAGCCAATTTTCAGAGTATACAACCCAAAAAACAAAAATAATTGTAGCTAATTGGCCTAATACATGGAGTCTTTTGCACCATTTATTCTGATGCAGTCCTAAATAATATTCATAATACTCTCTAAACTTCATATTTTAATTTAATTATATACACTGAAAACACACTCAAAAAAAGAACTTAGCTAGTGTTCAACTCGCCAGATGTTACAAAGGCGGTCTTAGGATCTCCCTAAACTCTATTCTAACCAAGTCCTATAAAAAGTTCCTATTGGGGTCGTGGGGGACGATTCCCAATAGGATGTATTAGGTTGGATAACCCTATACAATGAGAGAGGCGCATGGGATCAAGGAGTGCCCAGATGAAGCCTAAGGACCAATTGGTATCCCCAAGCTATGGGCGGGAAGACCCACACGCTTTCTCTCAAATTAGTGGAAAGACAGGATTGCTTGATTACCTGTAACTACTTTCGGGGCCAGATCAAGTTCAGTGACCCTACATACTTCGTACCCTACTTACTTCATAACTTCGCCCTCACGGGCTGTGTTACTCGGCTCCCAGAGACTGATGGTCTCCTGCCTCTTGTTTCGGTGCGCTAGCCCTCTTGCAAAGACTTATTACGCTACTTTCCGATGGAGCATCCGTCGATACTCCAAATTGATTGTAGGTAGGTCATGGCAACGCCCTTATCCATTCTCAGCGCCCGTTTTCCCAAAGTGTACCAGTTGAACCAAAGGCCCAGTACACGGTGTCCTTACGTCTAACCAAGCGAATACGTCCGATTATGTGGACGCATCGGAGGCTTCTGACACAACTTGGGTTTCCCCTTTAAGTCTGGACTGCCAGAAAACAACTCGCACAATGGCGGTATGCTCTCTACCTACAAAATTTCAAAGATCAATTTTCAACTCAACCGCTGACTGAGTCAGTCATTTTTTCAAGTTGTTTCCTCAACTTCGTCAGTTCATCCTGCATAGAATGAATATCGGGGTTATCGCCCTTTATGTCCTGACGTTTCGTTCCTACTTTTGCAATATTGTTTTTCCTAATCGTTTCAAGGTCCGTTAATATTACATTTAGGTCTTTTAATGTAGGCTTACTTTCGCTTTGGCAGTAATTCGTGCCAAATTCCATAAACACTAACATTAGTTCCTCCCACTTTCTTTGGCTTTCGAAAGACAAAGCCCTGAACCTTTGGGAAAGATCCAAGTCTTTCACCGTGGTAACAATTTTAGTGAGTTTCTGGTCACGGTAATCATGACCCCTACTGTTATACTGATCGTCGTAACTATTATAATTGTTATTATTATAACTCATACTAATTTATTAGGGTTGTCTCAGTCTCCACTTTCCTCCCCTAATTGTTAGACCTATTAACTCCCGTCCATTGAACAAGGAGGTCACTAATATGCCTAAGCATGTCTGTCTCATCAGTTTCTTCCGAATTAACTACACTCAAGCAATCATCACCGTAAATCGGCTCATACATGATATGCTCGCATTCTTCTACTACCTTATATCTACAAGTGCGTAATTTTTGGTATCCCGAATCATTTGGGACTGAAACTACGTCTTTCGGGTTAATTTCTACCCTCATAATTACAGAATCTTCCTGAGCACCAAAACTCTTTGCATAGTCATAAGCACCAGCATGAAATCCTTCACTACATCCGATATTAGCATCGTCACAAACCGTATTTCGGATCATTCCTAGTTCTTGCCCCACGCTATTATCAAAGGTCTTGCTATAGTGATCCTTATAACCCTTGGTAACGGACTTGTAAGCAACGAAGTTGCCATCATGGGTAAGTGGCATGCTTTTGTTCTCTAAGAAGCTATATAGCTCATCTACGGCCCGTTTAGAGGGGTTTTCCATTAGCTTATCCAAGAACTTAACCAGTGGCTTGTGAGGAATCCCTTTCCTCATGAAATCGAAGATTCTATCGACAACATGGTTGTGGATCTCTTGGTCTTGGTAATAAAGCACTCCATCTTTTACGGTAATATTACCTTCAGCGAAGTCCTCAATCCCTGTTTCGACATCAAATAAAGCGGGTAAAGAAGCATAATCTTCTGATCTCAACGCTTCGGTCGCTCTATACCAGTTCGGGTGTGAACTGCTCATTGTCTCGGTTTTGCCTTCTATGACTACTGTCAGGCTATTTTCTGTAAAAATTACTTGTGGTTCATTCATTTATATTTCCCTTACGTTCTTTCTGAATTGTCTCACATCCTGCACATAGTGTCAACAGAAAAG
>Ga0098052_1000539_pt1 | contig 24153 bp, 43 predicted proteins | sample 15_taG_FD_81591 | JGI IMG/M metagenome (GOLD analysis project Ga0098052, IMG submission 81591) | Marine viral communities from the Subarctic Pacific Ocean - 15_ETSP_OMZ_AT15312 metaG | ecosystem: Environmental > Aquatic > Marine > Oceanic | place: Pacific Ocean | collected 2015-01-18
AAAACTTCATCACCTAAAAGGATTTGCTCTACATCTAAACCACTATCTTCTTTTGTTTGTTTTGGGTAGTATGAAGAATATCCTTTACCTATAACAAACAATGGGTGGTCTGGTGTACCTGTTAATTTAGTTCCATTTTCGAAGAAATAAGTAACAACGTTCTTATCTTCTTGTTCTCTAATCTTTAATACTTCTTTATATTCTACAACATCAATATCGTGATTATATGAAATAACTTTATCACCAACAACAACATCTTCAATGTTTATCATTCCCTTTTCTTCTATATGAACTTTAGTTCCTGCTATAAAACATGGAGCATTGTGAACAATAAAAGGACTAGATGCAGATACAATATATGTATCTTGTTCTTCAACATCAGGATTATATATCATTAAATCTTCTTCTTCTATCAATAGAATGTTTGTATCAATTATATCAAATCTACTTCCACTATGGTCAACTAGTTGATGTTGTGATGGTAATAAATCAACAAGTCTCATAAATTTAAATTGATTACTAACTCCTTCATGTACAAGAAAGTGTTGTTGTAATCCAGAATACAATGATTCATTTGCACCTATTTTGATTTCACCTACTACATTTGTTTGTAATGATGATGATATGATATTTTCAACAAAAGAGGATGTTACATATGATGGGTCTGGTAATGTGTTTCCATCATGACTCCATGCCTCAAACTCACCAATATCATCAGTTTCAGGTGAACCAGAAATAAAGAATGCTTTTATTCTATCGTTTACTACTAAGTTACCAAATTGTTTAGGTGTACCATTTTCTTCAAATACTTCTCCACTACCATTGAATCCTGTTAAATCTCCTACACCTGGCCAATTCGTTGTAAATTCATGGTGATGTTTTTTACCAACTTCATTATATCCATTCTGTTCTGTTACTATACTCGTAGGTAATTCTGTAATTGACTGTATTTTATAATCTGCTAGTTTTATTAACTTGTATTGAGAATCATCAAAATATGCTATATAAAAAACTCTAATACTTTCTACTTTATCACTACTAGCTATTTGTGTTGTATTATAGTAAAGTTTTTCTATTGATTGGTTATCTTTATCAAGGTAGTTATCTACAATATCATTAATTCTATCTACTGAAGATGATACATCACTACCACCTTTATAAAATTGTACTTTTTTACCATATGTTGTGACACCTTTTTGTACAAAATCAGGCAATACGGCATGGTCGTTTAAATCTTCTTCAATTAAAGTGTTATAAACTTGTGAAGAACCCGAATAATAAAATGCTGGTATTGAACCTGTATCTGAGTTTTCGTGGAAAAGAGTTAAAACGTTTATTCTATCTTTACAATATTCTGTATCAAATAATGCACCTTCATCGTATGCCATTCTTATGATGAACTTATCGGATGCATCATCTGGTGAATCTGGATATATTGACTTATTATCTTGAAGATGACGTACAAATGTAGTAACACTAGTACCACTTACCTCCTCTTCGATTTTATCAACAAGATTTGTTTGAAACGATTTAAAAATCGTATCTACACTTGTAATATTTTTATCTGATATTACTTGTTTTAATTCTGTAAAATCAAAGTTAGTATTTATTGAACTAGAGATAAATCCAGTATCTGTATTCAGTTCTAGTAATTTATAATTACCACTATTGTCTTCGACAAAATCAGCTGAGAATAAAACGCCTTTCATATTGTTTTCCTATTTGTATAAAATTGTACCATCTATAAATATATCAAATTATATTTTTAGTTATCGTAGGGGATTCTATTTTGTTTTTTTTAACTATCATGCTCTGTACTTCCCTAATTTTATGACATGATATGTAATCTTCTTTTTTTATAAACCATTTAAGTGATAGATTTAGTACCTCATCATATTCATGTTTTTTTATTACTATAATATTATTAACATTTGGATGTACCAATAATGATATATCAGGATTATTTTCTTGAATTGCAATTGCTATTGCATGAGATATCTGACCAAAAACTTCATCACCTCTACTTTCTAAGAATCGTTTTACTCTTGGATGATATTCTTCTACCAAATATTTTCTCCAAGATACTTTACCATATTTACTGCTTTCTATCATTCTTCTAACCGTTTGGATTATCAATATCTCCAATTGTAGGAGGTTTTATTGGTGGTTTAATAGTAATATGTGCAACCGATTGGCTAGAGGTAGTAGGAGGTGGAGGATTTTCTATTTCCGTAGATGGTTGATTTGCAGTAAAGTCTTCTTCTACTGATTCTAATGCATCTAATTCTCCTTGGAAACGTAATCCTAAATCTTCTGTCAATTCTAATTCCCAAGAACCCATATCAGTTGCTTGTTTAATTGGACTATTTCCACTATCAGAAGTTGTAAGATAATCGATGTGTTTTAAATAATCCATTTTTGTATTCAGAGTATCAGTTACATTTACTTCAGCATATGCTTCGCCAATCCTAAATTTATCAACTATTGAATAATCTTCTAATACAGAATCATCGAATAAGATTATAGGTAAACTATTCTTGTTTACATATGGATTTGTTTCGTTTTCAATGTTCTTAAGTTTATCGTGAAATCTTGGTGAGGTGAATTTTGTACCATCTTTAAATTGTACTATAAACTGAAAATCAGTTCCTTCTGCTATTTCGATATCACTAGAAAGTTTATCATTAAGTCCTATCTTTTCAAAATCAACTTTGTTTTCTTGAAATTTACCATAATAAGATATACCAGCTCCATCACTAATATATGACTGTGTTATATCCCTATCTTCAGGATATTGATTCGGTATAGATTTGATTGATTTTAATTCCATACATATAAATATGGAGAAAGAAATTACTTAGTAAGATGTGAGTATGCCTTTTCAATTGCACAATCAAAATCCATTGTTTTATCGTGTTCTCTAAGTTCTTTGGATAAAGAATAGACATCCTCGATTATACCAAGTGAATGGGATTTATGTAATAGTTCTTCTGTGTATTTTGAGCAAGTCATTGTAACTATAAGTATTACATTCCCCCATATTCGTTATCATAAAATTGAACATTTATTCCTGCTTCTTCTAACATATCGAAGCTTCTGTGGTAATTCTCTTCCCAATGTTTTCCTTTAGTGGTAACACCTCGTTCACAAAAGATTCTTGTGATACCAGCATTTATGATTCCTCGTGAACAATCTACACAAGGAATTCCACAACTAAGATACATAGTAGTTCCTTTAGTAGATACTCCTATTCTTGCAGCATTGTATATTGCATTTCTTTCAGCGTGTTCGAACCAATAATATTTTTCAGGTCGTTCTTGTCTTGGTTTAATATCATCTTTCAATCCTCGTGGAAATGAATTATAACCAGTAGATACAATTTCTTTATCTTTACCAACGATTACTGCACCTATCTGTGTGCTTTCATCTTTGGATTTAAGTTTTACTTGGTGTGCCAAGTTTCTAAAGTATTCTACCCATCTCATATTATATAAGTATTTAATCTATATTTTCCCATTCAGGTTCTTTTATTTCTTCACAGAAATAGTACACTCCTTTTGAATGTACTTTAAATACAGTATCAACTCCTAACCATTCTTTAACCATGTTAGCGTTCCTAACTCTATCAATAGGCATAATAGAATGAATAAGAAAAGGTTTCTTATTAATATATTCTATCGGTCTTTTATATGAAGGAAATACCATTTTTATTTAACTACACTTACCCTTAATTTCATTATACAATTCATCTGCATAACCAGCAGGATTTTCTATATGTTGAGCAGTAGATTCCATTTTACCTATTAAACAATTTTTAAAATGTTTACCACTTTTACCTTTTAGTAAGGTTTCTATTGCACATGCTTTCATCCAAGTTCTTGGGTCATTTCCTTGAACTGATTTTTTAACATTGTTAATTGCTTCAATACACGCTATTGGATTTGCCATAATTTATTTGTTTTTGTTTTTCATTCCAAAATAAGTTCCTAATATTCCTATTATACCTGTAATTGATATTTGTATCAAATGTATAATTGATTCATCTACTGGTCTGTTTTCTTTTAAAGAAATAATAAAATCTCCTATTATTAACATTCCAAGTAAAACGATTATACCTACCGATAAAAGAAATACTATCTTATCTTTCATTTACTTTGTTTAAATTATTATTGAGCCTTTGGAGGGACTCGAACCCACGACCTGCTGATTACAAATCAGCTGCTCTAGCCAGCTGAGCTACAAAGGCTTAGTTTTATAGTTTTCTTAACTTTTTAATTTCTTCTTTGGTAATAGAACCTATTTTATTATTTACTTGTATAAATACAATCTCTTCATCAAACGAGTATTTATCTAATCGGTATGAACCTTCTACTATCTCATAATCTTTTTTACCACTAATCTTTTTTAGATTAGGAATAAGTTTAGTTTGGAATTCTTTTTTTGTAATTGTAAGTTTTCCATATGATTTAGTTAGTACACCACCAATATAAGTTCCATCAGAATTTTGGTCCTCAAATGTAATTACTATGTTACCACTATCCGCTGATAACCTAAAACTCTCCCCAACAAAGTTTTGTGAACTAAGTAAGGAAGAAGTTAGAAGTAATATAAATAAGAATACCTTATTCATTATCCAATATGCTTTTTAACTTTTGAATTACCAAATAGTAAATAAGCACTCCATATTAAAGCAGGTATCAAAAGTACAAAATAAGTACCATGTGTGTCCCAAGTATATGGTACATAATTTGAAATGTCCGCAATAGTATCAGAATCTAAACTATTATTATTAGGATTAAAACCTTCTAGTATTAAATTGTACACAAAAGTTGCTGCTAATAACCCTCCAGCTTTCTTAGGAAAGAATGCATTAATTCTTTTATATGTTGTTGCTAGTGAAAACCAAATAGCTGGTATGATACATAACACACCCAACCCAACTAGCAATCCTGCTAATACTGCATTGGTTTCGATTAGAACAAATCCTATACCTATGAATAGTCCAATTGGTATTGCAAATAAGATTGTTGCCAATCCTCTTAAAAGGTAATCTGTTCCATTAGTGGTATTTTTGAATTGAAAGTATTTACCAAACTTTTCTTTTAATTTACTCATGTTTTTATTATTATTATTAATTAGTGGTTATACCACCATTGTGGAGGATATCGGATTCGAACCGATGACCCCTACGGTGCAAGCGTAGTGCTCTAGCCAACTGAGCTAATCCCCCTATTGCGGAGAAGGAGGGATTCGAACCCCCGGTACGTTGCCGTACACTTGATTTCAAGTCAAGCACATTCGACCACTCTGACACTTCTCCTATCATATTAAAAGTTTTGTCTTAATGCAAAGAAATCATCTCTCATTTGCTGAACTTCTTTTAATAACTTATCGTTAGTTATTGGAATCTTTTTTATAATCTGTTCTGTTAACTTTTCTAATTTTTCCTTAGTATCTGATTTGATTTCTGATTCTACCTCTCTTATCAAATGATTTGAAGCAATAAGTTCTTTTTCTAACTTATTAACTTGGAATTCTAACTCTTCAATATCCATCATATCATCAATGTTTATTTCCTTTTGTCTATAATGATGTGTTAGTAAAAATAGACTAATTGCAATATTTATGAGAATTAAAATAGATAGTATTACATAACTTGTTTCCATAATTTTTATTTTAATATTTGTACTCGGTAGGGGAATCGAACCCCTCTTACCAGGATGAAAACCTGAGGTCCTAACCGATAGACGAACCGAGCATAAGTTTCTTTTCAGAATATCTAAATGAATACTTTAATAGATAACTGAAAAATAAATCTCCTATTATAGAGTTTATAAAGAAAGGTATTGCCATTGTATAACAAAGTAAAAACCCTTCTATTGTTTTTGGATAACCACCTAACCAAACTCCAAAGTTGGTGATAATAAAAAAGATAACAGATGATGTTAATACATTTGTAACCTTTATCTTTTTCCAATATGTTCCTAATATACTAATTAAGAAGAACGAACCATATACCCACATTGATATAGAATAAAATCCTAAATACAAATCAGATATTCCCATTGCTATCAGAGGTAACAATATACCAAACCATTTGTTTTTAAATGTAGTTCCACCAAATAAAGCGATTGCAAGTATTGGTGTAACATTAGGTGGATGTGGTAATACTCTCACTATTATTGCCATAAGAATAAATCCAATAATTAATAGCTGTCTTTTATTCATCATCTGTAAATCTATTTCTGTGTTTGGGTTTTCTTGAATATTGTTTTTGAGATTTGTGAACCTTCTCAGTTGTCTTTTTACCAATATGATGAGAAGCCTCACCATATGACATATCATCCCAACTTAACTTCTCTTGATATTGGTTCTTTTTCTTCTGTGGTTTCATTACTAATTAATTCCATTGTTAATGGTTTTCTATTTCTTGTATATTGTTCTTTAGTCCATTTATCACTTCTATCGGTGATAAACTCTAATCCATAAGTATTAGATACTTCTGTTATTTTGTATGTTAATTTTCTCATTTTATTTTATTTGTACTACAAATATACGAAAAATATTTGAAACTACCAAATTTATTTTAATTTATTTTAATTAAAAGTGATATTTGAAACTACTATTTCTCCTACATTCCAACTTGGAATATGATATTTAAATTGATGACTATCTAACATATCAGTAATTCTCTTTGTCATTGTAGAAGAATTACCTACAATGATTCTACATTCAAACATAGAGCTATGTGATTCCATTAATACAAAATCTTCTGCTCTATCTACCGCATCATCATGTCTTAATCCATGTAAATCTATTTCATTCATAATTACTCTCATGAATTATATTTTGTTGTTCTTCTGATAAATTCATTAAAAAGGAGTCGATAATAGCTATTACCTCTTTATGAGGTAATGTTGTTAGTAAATCTTCAATAAGTGGTATTATACTTCTTCTTACTATAATTGACCCCAACTCACCTGATAATCCTTTGTGTTTTAGTATTCCTTCATTTACCATTTTTCCTGTTGCAGCTGCTATTCCTGAATGGGTTTTATAATCTCTCTTCATATCCAAATTATCTACCCATGTTTTTATTGCTTTAAATTTTCCCATAAAGTGAGTATCATTAAAAAATGTCCAATTATCCATATCTTCAATAGATGAGGTATAAAGGGTATCTTCATCTAATGGGAAACTATAAGTAAATGGTTCTAGTTTAAATTGTGGTATAGAATCTAATCTCATAGCAATCACCCTATCATATGTATGATTCTGCTCTTCTACCATAGAAACTAATTTTTTCCAATGATAAATCATAGATGATGTTCCTCCCAAAAACTTACTATCTGTATAGTTTAATCTATCATCTGCAGAATCTAAAAATTGATTCCACTCTATATTAGCAATCGATACACCCTTTAATTTTTTTCTAAATATAGACTCAAAAACATCTCTATTAACATTATCAATTCTATGTACCAATGTAGAAGATTCTCGTTTTCCTGCGAATCTCTTAGATTGAGAATATGGTATCTTGAACCAGTCTAATTTAGAAACTTTGTTATTTTTGGTAAGTTTGATGTAACCTTTTTTCTTTTCTAAACTTTTGTTCCAAGTTGATATATAAACATCTACATTATCAGGTATGTTCTTAACATAGAATTCATGAACTAAATCAAATGTTCTATATTCTCCAAATAAAAATAATACGTCTCTTTTACTCATTAAGATGGGTCTTTCCAAAACGATTGTACTAATATTATAGTAAAACAAAGAAATAGTTGAAATGCTATTTTCATTGTAAACTTCTCACCGAAAAATAGTTGAATCATAATAGCATAAACTATCATACCAAGAGCAAACCCAATAAATCTAGCTCCCCATATACTTCCACCATATCCAAGAACATTATATTTTGTTGCAAGTATAAATACATAAGTAAGAGGAATTGCTAATGCATACCAACCCCAATATGTTTCATCGTATTTCGGATATTTGAATTGTAGGTTATGTTGAAACCATGCACCTAATTGTGCAATGATTGTTACTAATGCTCCTGCTAATATATAATACCAATTTAAATCTTTCATGTTAGTATTGTGTTTTTATTTTTGTTAATTTTCCATTTACTTGTTTCCACATATTCCATGTTCCACAATCACTTGTTTCGGCAAGTAATTCTTTTTTACCATCTCCATCCCAATCATATGCTTTTATATAACCAGACCTACATCTATCTTCCATGTACCACTCTTCATTAGCAAAAACTTCTTCTGTTTTTAAATCAAATGTATTATTATTGTTGTTTTCGTAATATCCTATTAAAGTACTATTACCTTCTGCATTGTTTCTGTATGTACTTGTGAATATATCATAATCTCCATCATTATCATAATCAGTAATAGCAATATCCCATGTACAAGTATATGTTTTATTTACCCAATCACTTTCTCCAACGTAATTGTATTGGGGTTCTAATATAATATCAGCTTCTTCGTTGTAAAAAGGATATGTTGGTTGTCCTAAAAATATTATAGTTGCTTCTCCATAATTATCATCGTTGTAATAATTACCATATCCAGGATTATCATAACTTTTAGCTTCTCCCACAATCAAATCCATATAACCATCTTGGTTAATATCAAATAAATGTTCAGAACAAATAAAAGAACCAACATCAAACCATTCATGAGAATAAGTAAATTGACCATTACCATTGTTTAACCAAACTCTTATATTAGTTGTTCCTGCAACTATATCAGGATAACCATCACGATTAATATCAGCTAAAGTTCCACCATGATAATACAACCAATTACTACCTGTTTGATATGGAACGATTTCGTTTAGTTCATACATCCCATTCGTTTCGTTATAAACATATGAGAAGATTCCACCAGATGCTTCAGTAGTATTACTACCATACTCACCAGCATCATCAGCTACAAATATAACAAAATCAGTATATCCATCTCCATTGATATCGGTTTGGGAAATCATACTTGCATTATAAGGAAGTTGTTCTGATATCATTGATTTATCAAACTCCCATTGTGTTACTCCTCCTACACTTCCTTTGTTTTTTAGAACACCATATTCAACCCATTCAGATATGTTATTCCATTCGTTTCTTTGTACGTTTATAAATACATCAACATTATCATCATTACCCCAATCGAAATAAGTGAACCCTCTTCTAAACATCTTTGTTGAAGTTCCTACTCCAAATTGGTTATATTGAGTTAGGTTATCAAATCTTCCATTAGATGATTCGTGATTTTTAATTGATGCATCGTATAAAGATATTGGTGGAGAAAATAATGGTTCATCGGTCCAATCATCTTCGATGAGGTCTTTTTGACAAGAACTTAATATGATTAGGATGAGTAATAGATATAGTTTTTTCATGTTTTATAATTTACTTTGTAAATATACGAAAAAAATTCGATATATCCAAGTCTTTTCTCATTTATTTTTTTGGTGGGTTCAATTGGAGATTTGGGAGTACGAGGTTTAAATCTCTTTTTTCAGATTGTTAATAACTTTTAAAAAGTTTTTATTTTGTTTTTATTATTTTCGTATAGTTATATATACTCCAGACGCTCCAGACAACTTAAAAGAAAAAGAATAAAAAAAAGATAATAACCTATAACTTAATAGTATAGACACTAAAGATAGTGTCGGTCTTTTTAAAATTTTTTTAGTGTCGAAAAATAAAGTTTTTTTTCCCAAGTCGTTTTTTTCTTAGTTTATTCAGTCGAAGAGTAAATTTTCCCTTTCTTTTTTATTGATAGTTCTGAAATAGTTTGTCTTCCCAGCTATCAATCCTTATTCAGTCTCTCCTATTGGGGATTTTATCAGCTTTTCTATCCCCCTTATATTGGACTTATTCAATTCCCATAAATCTTTTATGATAGAACACAGTTCATATTCCTCAGTTCTTTCACAATATTTGAGTATCTCGAAAATCCAATCACCTCCCCATGTATCGAAAAGGGTATCTACATCCATCCCTAAACGATGGTATTGGGTTAAGAAGGATTGTAAGAGAAGTTCCCAATCTTTATTACTCAAACTACCAAAGAGAGTGTTATACTCTGAAGGGTCTAAGACAAGTGGGTGACCGTTCTGTACATCTTGTAAGAACATACCTTTCTCTAACTCTTGTTGTAGACGATGAGTTCCGAATAAATCTCTTTCGTTATCTTCTCTATTCTCATCGTTATCATCGTTAGGTAAGTAATCATCCCAATTAAAGTTATCCATGTTTCTCTTAGTTATATAGTTAGTATTATCTGTATTATTATAAATATTATTATTAGATTGTATCCGTTCTTAATTATTCTACTTACCGAAATTCTTTTTAGGTATCAAATTGGAGGAGGAAGGTAAAATTCGACCTCATTTTTTTCTGGGGTTGTAATTAACATAATAATATTCTTTAATGTTCTTGTTGAAATACAATTCGTAATTATATGCTCTCCTCATTCTATTGAGTAGCTCTTGTTCTCCGAATGTGTATCCTTTGTTCTTAATGATATGGGAAAGAGCTTTCAATGCATATAGACATTGATTCGTGTATTTGTTATCCTTATTCGAGGTTGCTATCTTTTTTTTATAATAGACTTGTAACCTATTTATATCTTTCTTCTGTAAAGGGGTTAACTTATGATGTATTCCCATCCTTATTGTTTAATCTTATATAGTTAGTATTACTTCCTTCTTCTTCTATACTATGTGTGCACATATTCTTTTTGTTACCGACAAATTAATTTCCTCTGCCGACTTTCCTTACACCCATATTAGAACCCTTTCCTTTACTATTAGTTTTAGAATTAGTTTTCTTGTTATTCTTACTTGTTTTGTTATCGTGTTTATTACCGAAAAATTTACTTCCCATCGTGATGTCTCCTTTTTAATTTATTAATTTTCTTTTTTAGGTTTTTAACGTCTGCTCTTTTTCTCTTTTCTATTGTTTCGACTGTTTCTTTAACCTTACTTCTTTTTATTCTTGCCGCATTTGATTTATGCATTCTTTCTTCTCTACTCATCTTTATTTATTTTTATGAATATTATACTACTAATATACGAAAATTATTTGTAATTACCAAATATTTAAATCATTATTTTTTTTCTCCATCGACTTTCCTTAATAGGAATATTGTATTTAATTGCCAATGCAGTTATTCCCCATCCTTCTGCATATCCTATTCCATCTTTGTATCTATCTAATCTTTTATGTGTTTTACTATTTTGATTATATGTTTCTTCTAAATACTTTTGTAGAATTTTTGAATCAGATATTATATCATCTATATTTTCATTATACGGTACCAATAATATAGCTTCTCCCATATAACAGTTTACAGTTGTATCGATACCAATTTTTTTCATTATTGTATTTTTAACTTCTGTATCTTCAAAAACAACTCTTGAGATGTAGTTACTTTTATCTTTTAAATCAATAACCGAATAACTGTAAATTGTATCCTCATCATCTATTCTTAAAGTTGTATCATAATCTCCAATCCAATCAGCATCTATATAATAAATTCTTTCTTTGTATTCCTTTGATAGATTTAGAATGAAGTTAATCTTTTCATAGTAACTGAAAACTTCTCGTGTGTAGTGATGACATATACAATTTTCAAATGAGGTGTTATCATCTGTAAGAATATGTAATGTATTTGTTTTGGAAAATTTGTTTATTTGGTCTTTATGTTTCTTAACCCATTTTTTTCCAACACACATTGTTGCGTAAATCATATACTATATATTTTTTTTCTTACCAAACTGTCTATATCTAAGTTTGGGGTCAATAAATTGTTTAAGTTTATTAATATCTATTATCGTAGAAGTACTCCACTTTGATATTACTTCGTTTACCTTAGTATCATTTCCACTATATAAATCTTCATACCATGTGATATCTATACCAACGAAGTTAGATACATCAATCAATAATTTTGATTCTATTTCTAACTCATCTCTAAATTTATCTACATTAACTTTTCGGTCTATCCAATATGGAGTGTGCCAATCCCATGGTTGTTTAATAAATTTTGGTCTGTTTAATTGTTCTACTTGATATGTCCAACTCAATAAACGTTCTTCATTATCTCTTCTTCCTAATAGTATTGTATGGTCAAACTCTGATACTAATGTTTTATAAAACTCCATCTCATTATTTTTGATTTCATGAGGATATTGACCTACTAATGTTTTAACAATGCAGTTATCTTCAAACTTATAAGGATATGGAAACATAGTAAGATTATACTCACCATGAACTCTCAAGTTTTTATTCCATGGTTCACCGTATCGTTTAAATTTATTTATTTCTTTAAATGCTCGTTGTAGTTGAGATGTTCCAGACCTTGCAGTTCCTATTATTAAAACTCTCATGTTATTATCCTTTCAGAATATGGGGTATTTGTTATATATGAATAAAATAATTCTGCTTGAACTTTGTGTCCTATTTTTCCTAAATGGTATTTATCTTGAACTACACCATTGGTTTCATCTAATAAAGTTGTAGCTCCATACTGATGTAGTATATCAAAAAATATACAATACATAGGACTCTTAAAAATAAGACCTCGTATCTTTTCTAAATCTTGAGCAAACTTTTCATTAAACGATATAAAAATTTGAGGTCCCATCTCGTGATATAAAATATCATGTATTATATCACCATAGTGTTTTTCTATTAAATCGTGAAGAAGATATTTTCTATTTTCAAATTCTTTTGAAAATTGTCTTGTTAATGATAACAACACATCATCAGTAAACCAATAGTAAACTTCGAACCCAATACTTTTAGCAAGAGTATCTATTAAAGATTCATAACCTTGAGTTTCTAATAACCAATGTGGTAACTGTCTGTTATCTGAAATATTTTTAAATGTTTCTGTTATATTTGGAATTGATGTTAGGGATTCTTCTCGTATTTTGTGTTGAGGTGAAATACTTAGGAATTGGTTTTCCTTTACCCACATAGTTCTAAGTGTAGATGCCCAATTAATAATAACCTTATCTCCTTTTTTAAATTTAGAAGATTGTTTACCAATTTCTATTAAAATTTCTTGATTAGATACTGCTCCTTTAGCAAAGTTCTCATAAGAATCACAATTAAGTTTTTCAGATAATATCTTACCCCAAGTTGGAGGCATTTCCTCAACTGAGTTTACTCCCAACCAATCTTTATAATCTATGAATGTTTGGAAGGACATATCTGTAAACCCTTCTGTGTGAGATGCTCCAAACGTATATAAATTCATTATTTTATTTCTTCCTTTAATACACACTCTAAATGGTCTGTTCCACTTAGGTAATCATAATCTACTTGTGAGGTATCCTCCAAACAATGTCTACAAATAAATTCTCCTGCATAAGTTTGGTCAAACCATACGTTTCTTATTTGATTTAATTTTTTTTGATGATAAGATGAATAACAACCTTCTGTTAGTGCATCATCTATTATAGATATAATTCCTTGTTTATTTGTTATCGTGGAACAATCTTCTACGAATTTTTTTAGTCTCATGAGACCTTTTAATTGTTGTTTGTTACAAATTACCATAATTTTACCATTTACCTAGTGGACATTCTGAAGTTCTTGAAAGAGTTTTGGCTGATATGTTACAACCACACCCATTTTTTCTTTGATTTGATATAATATGATATCCATATATCGATGTAGAACAAGTATTACCCTGTCTTAATCCACAATCATTACAATGAAATAATCTTTTTTTTGATATTGCTTTAGTGACCGGGTCTACTGCATCAAATTGGTCTTTGATTACATTTGCCCAACCTTCTAATATTTGTAAAATTTTCTTTTTTGATTCCATTTATATTATCAATTTAATTATCTTTTCTATAATCCATAATCCCATCCATACCATAGATACAACTGCATATAATAGAATGAATATGAGTTTCCATCTCCATTTATTCATTATCATCTCCAAAAAATAGACCTTTGATATATCCATATATAAATATCATAACCCATACAGGCCAAATAAAAACATGAACAAACCTATCCCAGTTGTTAATGACTCTTTTATTCCACTTAAATTCTATTGATTCCCAAATAAATGACCATGCTAAGCCAATAATCATATAGTTTACAAGTTCTACCATACTAATAATTATAGGATATAAAAAAAGGGAAGCGATTAAACTCCCCTTTATTTTATAATTTATGAATTTAGAATCTTACTTTTAGAGAAGCGCTGAACGTACGTCCGAATCCGAACCATACTGAGTTTCTCGTATCTACACCATTCCATGTTTCTGAAGCATCTCCAGCATGAATATTAGTATTAGATTCTGCTATGTAGTAAGTATCAAACAAGTTATTTACGTTAACTCTAAACGAACTACTATTTCCGAATAAATCAAATCTGTAAGTTGCACCTAAATCAGCCAATCCATAAGATGGTAATTTTAAAGCTCCCTTGTTACCAGGTTGAGTAAATTCTGAATCTGTAATTGAATAATCAGCATATAATCCATCAACAAATCTATATCCTAAATCAACTCTTAGTTTATCGAATACTTGGTAATCTGCTTCGAAGTAAGATGTGAACTGAGCCGCATCTCCTACCTTAGCATCTTTTAGGTATAATGTACCTGTACCGATTGATTGTTGATTATCATCAAATAATTCTGCATCGAAATCTTTAGTATATTTCCAATCACCGATTGATAACATACCTTTTAATCTCAACTTATCTGTTGGGTTATAAGAAGTTTCAATTTCAATACCTTTGTGTGATACATCGATATCTTTAAATTGAGCTGAACCATCTACACCTTGTTGGTTAGATAAACTTCTTTGTACAAAACGATTACCCCATACAGTTGAATATGCATTAACATTAACTTTAAAGTTACTACCAATGAAACCATATCCTAATTCGAATGATTTAATTTCTTCGTTTTGTAAATCTTCGTTGATTGCATTTCCATAGTTAGGAAATACTGCACCGAATTGTGGTTGTCTTGAAATCACACCAGCATTAAAGAATACATTTTGTTTCTCATCAATGTTGTAGTTTGCACCACCTTTGATGTATCCACCATCTACATTCTTAGTATCTGATTCTGGATTACCTGGTTGGTCAAAGTAATCAATTCTTTGGAAAGATTGATTAGAACCACCTACTTGTAAAACAGCAGATAATGTTTCGTTGTTATATTCAACTAAACCATTTAATCCTTGCCATCCAACTTTACCAACATTATAATAATCAATCTTCGGTCCTCTAATACCAGTATTGTTAAATGGAGATGCCTCCACTAACGTATTGATAATCTGACCAGCAGAATTCTTATTACCTGTTGAGTAGTATCCATCTAATCCCATTAGGTTATTTACAGTTCTGTAATGGTAACCTGTGTAGTTTCTTAAATCTACTCCTATTGAGTATTTCCAATCACCACTTTCATATTCTAAGTTAGAGATTGCTCCAACCCAGTCATGAGAGTTCATAGAAGCTCTTCTGATAAGTGCAGTTCTGTTAACACCATCATCTTGGAATCCATTAGAACCAATTAACTGACCATCAAATGGTAAACCACCACTATATGGGTCTGTGTTTGATTGGTTAAATGCAACGATAGCATCGAAATCAATAAATCCTTCAGCAGTTCTTGAACCTCTACCATTTTCTAAGTAGTGTTCAGTTAAATCTTTTCTGAAGGGTAGGATATCAGTTTCCGAGTTGTAATAGTTCTTACCTCTTGGTCCTGTTCCACCACCTCTACCAGCTGAACCATATAATGATGTAGCTAATTTAAGGTTATCGTTAATTTCCCAATCCCAATTCAATGTTGCTAATGGTTTGTTGTAGAAGTTTCTTCTCATTGAGAATTCTTCACCATTTAAAACACCACCATTGGAATTCCATCTTCTATCGATTCCTTCAGTACCAAAGTTTTGGTAATCTCTAATAGAAACCCAAACATCTCTTTGGTGATGCCATTGACCAGCACCTAAGAAAGAAAAGTTAACAGAATGGTCTGAATCTTCAGGTGCATATCCTAACGCAAAGAAGTAAGTGTAACCCTCTCCTTTTGTGTTATAGATATAACCATCACCTTGCCACTTAGAAAGTAACACAGATGTAGCCCACCCATTATCATTTAATCCTGTTGATACTGCCGCAGTAGTTTTAAAGTATCCATCGTTACCAACTGATTGTTGTATAGATGAACCCTTTTTAGCTTCAGCAGCTTTTGTAAAAATAGAAACAGTTCCACCAACTGAAGGAACTGCTAATCTTGAAGCCCCAAGACCTCTTTGTAATTGGATACCACTTGCAACATCTGTTAAACCTTGCCAATTAGACCAATAAACCCATCCATTTTCCATATCGTTTACTGGTTGCCCATTGATAAGGAATGATGTGTTTCTTTGGTCGAATCCTCTTAAAGAGATTCTTGAATCACCATAACCACCACCTTGTTTGGTAGCGTAAACTCCTGGAGTTTTATTCATGATTTCAGGAAACTCTTGGTTACCTACTTTTAAAGCAATTTCTGCAGGTGATATTGTAGATACTGCAACCGGAGTTGACCTTATCTTTGCAATATCAATTACACCAGAAGTTACTACTACCTCACCTAATTGATTTAGATTTGGTTCTAAGTAGATTTCTAAAAATTCATCGTTATCGGCAACAACAAATGCTGTTTCGTAACCCAAATAGGAAATGACTAATTCAAATCCATTCTCAACGTCTAATTCAAACGTACCATCAAATCCAGTTACAGTTCCATCTGCCGTTCCTTGAACGATAATGGTTGCTCCTGGTAGAGGGTCATTTGTTTCAACATCCAATACTCTTCCACCTTGTTGTGCAAAAGTAGTGATACTCATCAAGAGCATCAATCCAACTAATAATAGTTTTCTCATAATAATTAATTTTAGTTAATTTAATTTAATTGTAACCTAATCTCTATAACAGATGTGGTTTAGCTTCATTAATACCCGAATTAGTAACTTTAACATAAGGTGGATTAAAATCTTCTAATGTTTTTGCTCCTCCATAAGAAAGTGCTGATTTTATTCCATCAAGTAATCCATTCACTATGAACTTAACTCCGCCCTTGTAGGGAATGGTTGTGGATTCTCCCTCCACATTTCTGGTCTGTTGACCATGTGTTACTTTCGTTTCTAACGATGCAGAACCTCTATATCTTTTATAAAGACCTTTATTAGTTTCAACAATCTGACCTGGTGCTTCTTCAGTACCAGCGATTAGTGAACCTAACATTACAGAACTCGCTCCAATTGCAAGAGCCTTTGATATATCACCAGAGGAACGAATACCTCCATCAGCCATAACGGGTGTTTTCGAAACTGATACTATATCTTCTAAGCAACTTACATTCGGTACTCCGAATCCTGTTTTAACCCTTGTTGTACAAAGTGAACCACCACCAATACCAACTCTTAATCCATCAGCTCCCCAAGATTCTAATTCTTGAGCTGCTTCTTTCGTAGCGATGTTACCAGCAATTATATCCACTTTATCATCAAGATTTTGTTTACACCACTTCAACATTTTCTCAACGTTTTTGTGATGTCCATGAGCCACATCAATTAATAGAATGTTACAACCTGAATCTACTAATGATTTAGCTCTATCTTTATCACTTTCACTTACCCCAATGGATGCCATAATTGGCACATGAGGAATTTCTGAATGCCAATTATCAACCATGACTCCCCATGATTCAAATTGGTTTCCCCATTCATCCGAATAAATTCTGTGATATAGTTCTTTGATTATTTTTGATTGTTCTTCAATTGTATTAAATCGATGGATACAACCAACTCCACCGAGTAAAAATATTTTATATGCCATTTCTAATTCACAAACTGTATCCATCGGAGATGCTACAATTGGATTTAGAAGACCGTATCTTTTAGACACGAGAGTTTTTAAATTTATTTGAGTACGAGAGGGAATTTCTGAGTATTGAGGTACTAACTGAATATCATCGTATGTTAGATAATTTTGCATTAACTATGATTTTGATTCGTATTTGTTGAATGGAAGGTTATACTACCTGCGGTTGCAGTAGTATATAAAAAGTATGGACTATCTTCGTAATTCGTAAAATTTATAATATAAGTTTCACTCATCTTAGTATAAGTATTTAAGTTATGGAAAACTAGAAATTCATTTTTTAGTGTTTCACACTACAAATATACGAAAAATAGTTGGATTGCGCAAGCATTTCCTTAATTATTTTCAGGTTTATACTCTTCATCGATAGGTTTTTCTGTTTCTTCAACTGATATAACCTTTTTTATCGAATCCATCTTACCTAATACACTACCAATTCCTTTTTCATCTACTGCCGGTAGTTCAAATTGAAAGATAACAGGTGGTTCTTCACCCATTTCCATCAATGCAGTTATTTTAAATAGTTTGTAATTCATCATTTTAATTTATTTTTTACTAATTCTTCTGCTTGTTCTCCCCAAAACATCCCTGCTTTCGGTCCTTTGTTACATTTTCCATCAGATTCACCAGGTATTTTAATCCAAAGGTAAGCATCACACTTTGGATATGATGTTTTTGTACTTGGGAACTCCCCTAAACCCCTTCCGATAGGATTACACCACTCATTATTCAAAGGCCCTTGCCCATTTCTTGATGTATCTATGACAAAATGGTCTCTTTCTCTGTATTTTAGGATTTTTCTACTCCACTTGATACATTCTCTAGTAGTTCTGTAATTGCAAGAGTTAGTTGAGAACCCTTTTATGTTAGGATTACTAACTTTATCTAACAATTCTGCAACTATTTTTGGTTCTAACCAATTAGAATGTCCAACATCTACATAAAATATACCATTACAGTTATCTGTTAACATTTGTAAACTCTTTTTCATGAGGTTTAACCTCCATTCTTGTTCCTTTTTAGGTAAATGTGTAGAGTGTGGTAGAGCATCTGGCTCATATATTACTATTGGTGAAGAGTTTCCTACCCCTTTAGAGAACCTTTTTACATAATCGAGGTATCTTTCTTCATCTTTAGCACCACCTTTTGAGTATTGTCCTATATCTCTATTGGGTATATTGTACATTACTAGTACAGGAAGTTGAGGATATGCTCTTTTTAACAACCTTTGTATGGATTTTTCCATATGTTTCTTTGGTTTTTTTGGATTATCTCCATACCAGAAAGATTGTGGTTGTTCAAATATCTCCAATGCAAGTGGATAATCCTCTTGATAATTAGATATTCTGTTAAAATCATTAACCCAAAAAGGATATTCCATGTTTAAATTAATTTTTTAGAGTTTTCTACCTTGTTTATTATCGAAGATGCAATGATTTTATGTGCATCTATGTTTAAATGTAGGTCATGACTATCTTCAAATTGATGATTTAGGTGTAAATGTTTGTTTTCTTCTCCTAATTCTTCAAAAGAAATGTATGTATTTTCATTATATTGTAAAGGAATCAAGTATTCTTTGAATTTTTTCTCTAAAATATGATTAAAATCCTTCCTCCATGTTGTAATAAAGAAAGGTGCATTAGATATTAATCTAATTTTTCCTATGATTTGTTTAATTTTATCTTCTTTATATTCTTCTAACCACTTATCAATCTCTTTAATCTGTTCAGTAAGTGGTAAATTAAGCTCTTTATTAGATGCATAATGTTCAGGTAAATCTCTACTAGATTCGGTTAACTGAATTACGAAGAAATCAATACCTCCACAATCCATTTGATTTGGTAACGAATCTAATATCTCGACTATATCGTTGTTTGTTCCACCATTTCCATATTTGGTTACATATGATTTATTAAAATGTTTAGAAACTAAGTTAGGAAAGTGATGTTTTCTTCTAAATTCATCAGTATAATAATCATATGTTTCAGATGGTACATCTGGTGGCATTAGTTTATTACACTCTTCTATACTTTTTCCATTATCTATCCAATAAGATAGTTGTAATCCTTGTCCCCATGTAAAGGAATCACCTAAAAATATAATCATAGATATTTTTTAAATTTACTTTTTTGTACAATAGCGTATTTAACTAATTGTTTCTCATGGTACTCTTTAGCAAACTGTTCCATCAGTTCTGATAAATATGTGTAATGAGAATAAGCTGAACTATCTACTGGTATATCAGGCCATTCATTTCTATCTAACCACTCTTTTGATTCTTTACTCATAATAATCTTTTTAATGGAGGTTTTGTTAAACGAGATTTTCCTTTTGAATGTAAATACATATTGTACAATGATTCATTATACATATTAGATTCTAATAACACATCAGGTGGATTACTTTGAAATATATCTTCATAATATAATATTTGTTTATTATGTTTTTGGGATAGTTTTTTCAATGCATCAGATTGTTTAGTAAAATTAGATACACATCCTTTCATGAATTCTTCATCAAAGTCATTATAAAATTCTCTTATATGATATTTAGTAAAATCATCTTCATATTTCATCTTTCTAAATGCAAGAGATTCTGATTGAGCTACTTTATCTTTTCTATCTAATATAAAACTATTAGGATATTGTGATAATAACATATCCCCATATTCAAACATATCATCATACTCATTAGGAACTCGGTGTATAAGTATTTTTTTCACCTGTTCTAATGGTAATAATTTAGATAGATATCTTTGTAAGTTAGTAGAACCTGACCTTGCAGTTGCTATTATATATCTAGCCATTTATTTATAACGATTATCGAAATCTTCCCAATCTTCTGGCCATAGGTATTGACCTATCTTTTTACCTACTATAATTACTACACCTGTTACGGCTAACCACATTAATGTTTCCATATTATTTCTGATTTTTAGATTTGAATCTATTTGATTCACTTGTTTTACTATGTTTAGTTTTTCTACCTTTTACTCTTTTTCTCCACATCTTAAATGAAGAGTCTTTCATATGGGTTCTCATTATCTTACGAACCTCGTTCTCTTTGATTCCGAATTGAAACTCTATTGCTTCAAAGGGAGTTCTATCTTCCCAAGCCATTTCAATTATTCTATCAATATCTTCTATCTTCACGATTCTATATATTCTTTGGGTTTCTGAATATACTCCTTAAATGGATGTGTATTAAATTCTCTAGTTACATCTTTAGCATATCGTTCTTCGGGTGTATCATGTTTTAACCAAGAAGAATCCCATTCAATAGAATTCCAATAGGTATGTAAATCTCTACCAGATGCTTCCCACTTCTCCATCATTATCTTTTGTGGTAAAGAACTATACTCTTTTGCTTTAAGTTGATGTTCTAATTGATTCCAATTCATTAACTTATAATTATATCATCTTTACGATAAATCTCTACTGTTGAAGCTTTTCCCGTAGTATCACCCCAATCATCTTCTTCTAATTCTTTCCCTTTAAAGAATATTTTATTTATAACATCCCAATCTCCTTGAGGTGTTTCAATACAAGTAGTTGTGTAGTAAAAATCCTTTGGTGTTGGTATTGTATCTGATTCAATTGTGTATTCACTAAGACATCCTTTACTCTCATCAAATGAACATAATACATTATCAACATCTTTAAGATATTCAGGTATTGCACATATCACTTCTTGTAATTTTTCTGCTTCATCATCTCCTAAAACTTCCCATGCTGATGGCATTTCATTCCAATCCCATATAGTTTCTTTATTATCTTCATCATATAGATAACATCTAAGTGCACTATTATCTAATGGTTTTGTTTCATGGAATAAATCTGGACTCCACCAATCAGGTAAATCAAGAATATCATAATCTTCTAAATCATGTCGAACTTCCCATAGTTCATCGTATCCCTTTTCTTTCATTAAAGATTGGATATCTTCTACTTGTTTATCTGTTATCGAATGACCTACTGCTTCAACATCCCAACCATATAATTCGAATTTATACTTTTTCATACTTCTAAATCATCTATTAAAAATTGAACATCATCTATTGCACCCAATACTTCTTGTCGTTCTTCTGTATCAGAATAGTTATCAGTTATCTCTTTGTAGACTTCATCTAACATTTTTATAATTTTTTTCATCTATTTTCTTTTTTCCATTGGTTATAATCATCAACTACCATATTAAGAATATCTGCTTCTGCTTCAAAGTAATGTCCTTTTTCTAATATCTTGGTAATTAACTCTCTGATTCTTAAACCTATCTCGTGAGGAAACCTATCCATATTATTCTTTAGGAAATCATCTATCTTTTCGAAATTCTTGATTTGTTCTTTATCTACGAATGTTGCGTTATTATACATTATCTTTTGATTTTGTTACATAATCAGGATAATCGGTATCAAAGAATAAGTGTTCTGTATCTGAAAATGAATGTTTAGATTTAACATCACTAGTTGTACTTATTTCTACCCACTCTAATTCACCTGTTTCTTTACTAAGTTGTTTTAGATAAAACTTACCATTCTCTTCTTTCCTATACTTGTCCATTTTTTATGTATTGATATAATTCTTTTATAGAGTTTAATTTATCTGCATCATCATGGTTATATTCTCCAACATCTTTTATATAGTTTAAAAACTTAAGTTCTCGTTGTAAATCCCATTGGTAAACTTTACCATGACCAGAACAATAATACTTGTATATAGTATCAAAAAAGATATTTATCCACTTCATGTGATTTTCATCAATAATTCTCATTATATTCCTCTCAAGTTTTTGCATATTCTTTTAACGCTTGACCATATGTTTTTGTAGTTATAAATAATCTACCTAACTCATTGAGTTGCTTTCTTTCGTGATTAGAATACTTTCCTCTATTGAGAACATTAGTAGCAAGAGCATTCCAATCACCTCGTAATCTGTGGGTTTTACTTTCTAACCACAATCTTTGTCTATTTGAAAGTATCCATCTATATTCTTCTTTCATCTAATATACTTTTTTAGTTCTATTATAATAACAATCAAGTAGTTCTTCCGCTACTTCTAGTGAGATTCTATTCTCGTTGTACATTCTCCAAATTAATTTATTCATGTTTTATTTATTTTAATTGTACTAATATACGAAAATTATTTCATATATCCAAATTTATTTTAAATTAAATGATTATCTTCTCCATCGAAGAGTTTTATAGTCGTATCTAAATTTTTAAATCTTGAGTAAAACGTATTACATAATTCCATATGTTCTACACTATCATGGTGTTTTAAATCTCGTGCCTGTAATACATCAGTAAATTCATGAGATGACCACTCATATTCATAATAATAATTTACACCTAATTTAGATGCTATGTTTTCAATAGCCATTATGTTTGTTATATATTTTCGTATCATCCATTTATCATCTCCAAAGATATCAACTAAAAACTTATTATTTATATTTTTATCAATATATGGTGGAGGTGTATGTATTTGGAAATTTATCTCTTTATTATTTGAAAAGAAACATTCTCTATTATATAATGGCTGAAAATGGAATATGTTCTTTATATTGAAAAAATCTTTAAATCTATAAAGTGTCCTAAACTGATTTTCTATACCTCTTCCACTTTGACCAAAATTTACCATATGACCACAATCCAAGATTTCGTTTAATTGATGTACCCATGTATTTTCTAAATGATGACCAGTACCCATTGTATGAGAACAACCAAGATAAACATTTACATCATCACCTTTTTTGAAATTATAAGGAGTTCTATATCCGTAGTTATTAAATGAGTAGGTTATTGGGTTGTCTATATAATATTGTAAACCTTTATGTTTTTTAGAGTTTTCTATAAATGCAGCTTCTGTATCACTACCATCTTCTAACCACGATAATTTACAATGATTAGGATATTTAGAACGTATCCCTCTGTAATCACCCACTATTTTACTTATAGTATTTTCCATTTATATTTTATCTCTTAAATTTAAAACCTCGATTTATCGGTAACCATAATAATATCAGCACACATATAGGTACTAATAAGAATAACTAAGTAATAGGTATACCAGTTAAAGAAGAAGAATGTACAGATTGTAAGTATAATACAAACCACCATATAGAACCCCAAAATATTAAAGTTCCTACTATACTAATAAGACAACCTATCCATGGTTTTCTTTGCTGATTCAACTCATCCTTTCTTTTAAGAGATTCATA